>Ga0209598_10000508_pt1 | contig 30993 bp, 38 predicted proteins | sample M_140807_EF_Meta_FD_187317 | JGI IMG/M metagenome (GOLD analysis project Ga0209598, IMG submission 187317) | Freshwater microbial communities from Lake Montjoie, Canada to study carbon cycling - M_140807_EF_MetaG (SPAdes) (version 2) | ecosystem: Environmental > Aquatic > Freshwater > Lake...
CTCGCACGAGCCTCCTGCGCTTGTATATCCTCCCCCCCGCGCCGAAGATGCTTGCGTCGGAGACGCTGGCGGATGGACCGTCGCTGGACGCAGATAGATATTCCCACACCTGAGATTCATAACAAAAAGATAAAAATATCCCCCCTACAAAAAAGACCATAAAAAGAGGTTTTTTTTATGTTCCCGCGTCTGTTCCTTCTTCCTTGTCTGTCTAGCAAGTAAAAAATTGAAACCAGCTCAGTCTGGAATGGATAGTTGGGTTATATCATAGTATCCCACCATCCTCATATTCAACAAGAATAACAGAAATGCCTAGTAATGCGGCCGCTCCTCCACTGCCGGAACGCGTCTTGAAGATCATCGCCATTGGGGAGAAGGCTGAGGATCTGCTCTTTGAGAAGCAGGGCGACATCCGCAGTATGGAGTCGGGCTTGGACTATACGGAGCAGCGACTAGCGGATTTGGCTGATAGGCACGAGAAGGCTCCCGCTAAGGAGAAGAAGCACTTTGTCGCCGAGATCAGTGAACTCAAGGAGCAGATTGCCGGGATGAAGAAGGAGCTTGGTGTAGCAAGAGGACAGGCCACAAAGATGCAGCACCGCATCAATGAGATCCGACAGAAGGCTCGGGACACTCTGTGGGAGATTCGGGAAGCAGAAGCGAAGGCGGCCATTGCTATGGCAAAGAGGTCAGTCGCTAAGGGATGCGGGCACCCTTGACGCACCTCATAAAAAGAAACGCTGTGGTTTCTTTCCTCCATCCGTAAGGATTAGGTTCTTTTTTTAAATAAAATTGAATAATTTATCGGCAGAGTAGTTGATTGGCTACTTACATATATCCAGCAAAAATGATGCCTCTTGTTGTCGCTGTCGCAATCAACGTTGCCGCAATTCTGTATGCTGGAGTTCTCATATGTCTTCTGTGTATACTGATAGTTCAGTTTATCGCAGACGGATGTTTTCCTAATCGCAGGCGCAGATTGTGGTTTTAAAAAATTGAAAAGGGCGGCGGGCCCGATTTTTTTGTGGGGTTGTCAACAAGTAATCTCATCTCCTTCGCTTCCAGCAATATTGATAGAAATGGCCTTCGCTTCGCAGCAGCAGATCAACGCAATCGCGGTGGAGAACCGCAAGTTCCACCACCAGACCAAGGTGGAGTGGATGAACCGCACCGTAGCGGACCCGCTCTTCAAGTTCTTGGCCTCAATCGTGGACAAGAAGAAGAATAACATCTTGGCTGACCTTGCGGTGAACGCCAAGAAGGAGTACATCCCGACGGTCTCTTTCTTCTGTGTCTATGAGACAGTCTTTGCCAAGAAGATGGGTGGCCGGGAGGACACAAGGCACGACCTAGTTCACGACTGGCAGCGGCCGGGACCTCCTAAGACAGTGCTGGAGTATGTTAAGGATGCGCCTGTCTGGCATCAGACGCCCTCTAGAGTTATTCCTGAGGAGTTCTGGCAGTTCGGTGGAAAGGCACCAGACGAGCAGAATGACTTCTACATGACGCTTAGGGATGCGGATACGCTCCGCCTGCTGGAGAACCATCTCGGCGACAACTTCTCTTGCCACGTCAGTCGGAAGGTGATGTATCTGCGGCAGCAGTATACTACCTATGAGGTGGAGGTTAGCGTTCAGTTTCACTTGACCAAGCGGCCTGTCTTCCGCAAGGAGCAGATTGCGGCGGCCGTCAAGCGCTACGAGACCCGCCAGAAGGCGATTGAGGAGGATAACCGGATTGACCGCTGGAACGAGCTTTATGAGGAGGATAAGAAGTTGGCTGAGGAACTGGAGTCTATCCCGTATCCCTTCACTGGTCTTAATGCCTTTAAGGTCTCAGGTATTGCTGCTCGGCGGAAGGCAATCTACGCTGAGATGTATCCCGAGGATGGGCCGGAGTACGACCGGGATGACATTAACAAGGCTGCAGTCGCAAATCGCCACGGCTTCTAAACAAGAAAAACCAAAAAAAACAAAAACAAAAACAAAATCTTATTTATTTTTTACATAAATAGAATTGAAGGATATAGACTATGGAAACTTGTCTTTTTTGCTTAGATTCCACAACAGCAGAAAATCCTGTTTTGTGTATTAATTTTACAAAATATCCCGATGTGTGTTCTTGTCGTGTCTATTCACATATGGATTGCTGGATGATTTATTATCTTAAAAAAGGTTATTTTGAATGCCCTATCTGTCATACAAAATGCGACCAGCGGCAAGAAGCAACAACAGAAGGGAATATGAGTATTCGTACTGAAAATATTGTATTTCAAATAACAGCTCCAGTACCTCAAATCCATGTTCGTGAACGTCCTTCAGAAGTAGCTCTTCGTTATAATACTCTTTGTTGCGTATGTGGATGTTTCTGTTGTCTTGGAATCATTTTTATCTGCTTATTTGTTCCTATTTTCATATACTTGAAACGTTGAGCTAGAATAAATATAAAGTTTGTACTAAAGAATATATTAAGATGGAAATAAAACCTAACCCCGTGCTGGTAGGAACTAGTTTATTTTTAGCTTTACCCGGAGTTCTTTTTATACAACGAGCAGAGTACATTCAAGCTTCACTGTCTTTTTTGTGTTGTTTTTTTTCTATTCTTTGGCATGCGACAAAACCTCGTTATAATTCAATTCTTCTAGCAGATAAGATATTTGCGAATTCTACGGCTCTAATTGCTGTTCATACTGCTTCTAAAGGACTTCCGTTATCTGTGATTCCTGCATCTATGTTTATTGGTGGAGCATGGATTCTATATCATTACGGCCATCAGCATAAGTGTTTATTGTGGTCTCCCGATTTGAATACATCTACGCGTTGGCACTCTGTCCTTCATATAGGGAATGGCCTAATGGGTGTTTGGTTAGTTCTGCTAGTAACAAAAAATTGAAATTTATATTTTCCGACAAATTATGCGGAAGTAAGAATGTCTTTCGTAATTGAAGCTCGTATGGATGCGATTAAGCGAATGAGTAATGAGAAGCGGGCCTCCACTGAAGATGAGATTGACTATATTAGGGAAAAGATGGAACGCTTTAGCCGCCAGATGACACCCGGTCAGTGTGCGGATTGGTCTCATTTGCTCAATTTCCGGCAGATGGAACTTGCTTTGGATGATCTGGCTGCTGTGACTCTAGCGGGGGTAGGAACGCTTGATACTAAGAAGATGATGGATGATGCTCTAGAAACGATTCGTCTTTATTATGAATCGTGTAAGCGTCGCCGGGTCCCGCAGAATCCTGTAAGGCGGCTAGATTCTCCGTATGTGCGTACGGAAATCTTTACTCCTTGTGAAATTTGTCAGCCAGTAAATGATACGGGTGGAGCGATGCTTGCTACTCTTATGCGGCCTGGTACAGAATATGTTTCTGTGCCCATGATTGTACATCCGCAGGAACTTCCTTGCGGCGCTCCGCCACCAGCAGACGATGAGGATCTCTATGCGTAGAATAGGGATGCGTGTCGGTGTTATAAATATGTACCCTTCTTTATCAGGCGCAGAATTCATTTTAAAAGCATTAGATAAATTAGGTCACTCATCTTTTTTACTGAAAGGGGATGAATTCTCCGAAGAAGATCTCTTTGCTCGGATCAAAAAGTCTTCTATAAAAAACTGGATTTTCAGCGGGTCTACTCTCCATATCCATGAAGGAGGTCCGCAAGTTCCTTTGGATATTTTAAAATTAGACAAGCGTTTTTTGCTAATTTGCTATTCAATGGAATCTCTTATTACACGTATCTGTGATTGTGGCCATCATTTGAAAGAAAGATACACCCATAAAAATGAAATTTTTCATTTGCAGCGGCCTCAAGAATTATTGTGGCTTTTTGATGGAATAAAAGAGGATATGGTTCTACGGCGAAATCATCATTGGTATCTTCCTAGTGGTCTTTTACCAGTTCATGAGATTGCTTCTTACAGAGGAGAACTTATGATTGCTGGATACAAGAATTGTCTTATGATGCAGTTTCATCCTGAGAAGTCAGCAGATGGACTAAAGATGATAGCAAATTGGATTGGCTTTTCCCCAAAAAAAATTGAATAATGTACTGCCAAGAGATTAGGGTGGGCGCAGTATATCAGTAATTTAGCACAATGGCAACTTTCATCAATGAGCAATCTGAGGAGGATTTTGGATCCGCAATGTTCTCCTATACATCCCATACGATGGGCAAGCAGGAGGAGCGGAAGAAGTCTGATCGGAAGACAGGCAAGGAGCGGCGGAAGGCTGCAACTTCGCTGAAGAAGATTCAGCGTTTGGAGCCGCTTGTTGTGGCAGAGAATGCTCCGTCTATCAATACCATCTGGTGTATTGGTCGGAACGGCCACTGGGGCACTCCCATGCTGGATGATTGGGGCTGTCTTACTATTGACAACTTCTGTGCTGACTGTAAGCATGCGGAGGAAAAGCACGAGAAGTGGCTTAAGTCGCCCGATGGTCTTGCGTGGGAGGCAGAGCAGGATATGCTGGACAGACTTCACTATGGCTCTACAGAGTGGGAAACTGATATGCTTGACATGATGGAGTTTTACTGGGAGCAATGGGAAAGGAATGAACAGAAGCGTCTGCGATTTGAAGCCATGGAGCGACTCCTTAGAGAAATTAATGCGGAGGCTGCTGAGATTGCTGCTGCTGAGGATCCATTTGATGATTATATTCCCGAGATTGATGACAACTTTGATGACTAAAAATTGACGGCCTACTAGCAAAGAATATAGGTAAGGTTGTTCTATCTGTTAAAATGAATAAGGAATTTGTTGAAAAAAATTACGAAATTGCACTGCTGGCCTCAATCTTTCTATATATTATCTTTCCCGTCTACATTGTACTATTCCTCATCTGTTCTGTAGTTGCACTTGGGCGCGGTCAGCTGTACACTGAACGACTTAGGGAATTTCTAAAGACACTTTCTGATACTGAGTTGCCAGCAGTAGAAACAGACATGCCTCCAATTGCGCGAACTCGGTCAAATCGTAAGCGGCGCGGTTCGCTCAATTAAATGTGAAAAATATCTTTATACAATAGATGTGGCTGTCTGAAAGCCATTGTGTGTTATTACTGATTTTACTTTTTTTCATCATTTGGCTGGAGTCCAAACACTATGCGTATGTGGAAACATTCGGTCTCTCCGATGATTTAACGCGAATTTCATATATCGCATATATTACATTTGTCTTTGGATTCTTCGGACCTATTGTATGGTTAGCCTTCTTGTAAAAAAATTTGATTATAAATTAACCATTTGCAAAATGCGGCCAGCATTGTAATAAATCGTAATAAAATGACTACACTCTTAGGAGGAATTGTTATAAATGGAGTGGAAACTCTCCGTAAAGAAATTGCTTCTATTCAAGAAATACTTCGTATGAAAAATGAACGTCTTCATGAGATGGAGTCGTTTCTTATTCGGCTTCATGGAAGACCTTCCTCCGTGTCCTATGAGGCAGAAGTGTTGGAGACTTCTATGGTTACAATCGCTACAGTAGATGCCAGCGCTCCTACAGGTGATTCACTTCTCTCAAAGTTGAAGGATAATGAGGTTCTCAAAGTCTTCTACAAGGGCAAAGTCATCGCCGCTGGGACTCTCCATTTTGATGAGAAGGAAAAGAAGGGATATTATATCCTTGATAAAGGAGATAAGAAGAAGTATACAACTTTCAGTAAGTGGTCCTTTGCTAGAAAGAAGGAAAAGAATCCTAGCCTAGAGGCAAAAGCAGATGATGGAAAAAGGTCAGTAAACTGTTTCCGCGATGGAAAGTGGATCAAGTTGTCCGACTTTTCTTAAGACTTAAACATTTACGGCATAAAAAGAATATTATGCCTTCTCAGCCTGTTGGAAAGCCCCTCGTGGCCGAAAACAATAAGGAGCGTTGCTCTGCAACTACAAAGGAAATGACGCGCTGCCAGTTGGCTAAGACCGCTGGGGCTCATTTTTGCTCTGTTCATGCGACTAAGGTAGCGAAGAAGGTGGTTCCTGCGCAGCCTGTAAGGAAGATGGTGACCCGCTCCGCTTCAAAGTAGATTTTGGTGGAGTTGAGGGATTTTCTGCGCATTCCAAGCATTGACTATTATACATTGCTTCATTTATCTCTTCGTCATCCAGGCCCGAAATAGAAATTTGTTCTATAGGATTGGAACAATCCCTACAGAATGAATACACTGGAAGTTCTTCCTCTTCATCATCAGCATCATTTCCATCATCATCTGAACTTCCTTCCGCCCAATAACAAGCATCACAAATTGGAGCAGTTATAGTGTGTTCCGTATCTTCCCAGCAGAAATTTGTACGTTGTGTACTATAAGTGGGTAAATTGGGATTAAATCCTGCTATTTCATGAAATTCTAATTCTATATTGCAGAGATGGCAACTCATTTTGCTTTGCTTCTATTTCTGCTTTTGAATTTAGGGGGTCAATTTTTTTTAAAAAATTTGAGGGCACGGGGCTGCAGGAAAAAAGCAGGGATGTCTCTTCAAGATGTACTTTCTTCATGGAATATTAATACAGAACGTATCGCAGATATTAATGATATTCGCATGCGATTTCTTCCTGTTGTAACAGAGAAGAAACTTAAGGGAAATCTAATAGAGTTTGAAAATATTAGCGGTAATGAAAAATATAGAGTTAAGTATCGGTCTTTGATTAGCAAAGGTTCTAATGGAAGGATTTATGATGGATACCGTTCTACAAATCGGGGCTCTAGTTATACGCCACTTGTTGTTAAAAAGATTAAATGTTGTCTAAATGCGCTGCGTGAATGTGCTGTTCAAGCAATGGTTTACGATTGTATTCCAGATAACTGTCCGCGAATTTATAATGTCTTTCGCTCAAAGAATAATCTATGGGTCTTCATGCAGGACCTCCGAATTTCTGTTCCTAAAATACAGACATCTCCTCTTGTCCGTTGGTTACACTGGATGTACACATCATTTACGGGAAATAAGGCACATGCGATTAAAGATATTATTGGACGCATATTTTCACTGCTAATTAATCTCCAGCAGAAACATGCGTTCAAACATGGAGATCTTCATATTGGAAATATTTACATTCATAGCAGTTTGGATGAAATTAAAAATGTGTATCTGCTTGATTTCGGATATTCAATGATTAAAGATACTGCGCAGCATAGTTCTTCGCCCTATTGGCTAGAGTATAAGGATGGAGTTGACTGTGCTATCCTATTGTGGTCATTACATAAGATTTCAGAATTTTGCGATAGTGTTTCTTGGGAACTTCTTAATTGGGTTTTGCAGAAACTTATTCTAGCGGATGGATTTGATTTGAGTAAACTCAAAACATCCGCAGATCTTTATCAGAAGATTGATTCTCTTTCTCTTGAGGAACTTGCTCCTCTACGAACTGAGACTATTTCTCGTGAATTCTTCTCAATGTAAGGAATAAAAATTGACTGCTTTTTTTTGTTGATTAATCTGTACGTGCTGATAAGAATGAGTAATTTTCCTAAGTATGTTGCAATTTACCGTCCCGCGGAGAATGGTTATCAGGTCCTCTTTATTGATGGAGGGAAATTTCAGGTTTTGACCAGTAATGTTTCAGATGGAATCTGGTATAATGTTGGCAAGAGCAAGGATTATCCGCAGGATGATATGTTTCAGGTTGTGCGGCCTTCTAGTCCGAATGGAAAGGAGGTTTATTATTGGCCTACGGGCTTTGACCTTGTGCGAAATGTGCCTAAGTCTTGGCCTAAGGGGCCGGTAGTTCGTTATCCTATCTTTCAGTTTCTGACGCCTCCTGTAGGCATCGGTCACACTGTCATTCCCGCAGTAGCTTCGGGGGAGATGAATGCTTCTTGGTTGTCTGCGATGAAGGTAATTAGGGCGGCTGCTGTACTTGAGCATCGGGAATTTAAGGATATGCCTGCTCTGCTGACGTCTCCTACTGTTGGCATCCCGGTTTATCCTCCTACTGTTGCTCCTCTACCCCCTATGCCTCCCCTTGAGGATGATACTGATTTTGCTGACGATGAGATGCCTCCGCTTGAAACAGGTTCACCCGAGAAGATTCATTGGGCTTCTCTTGAACTTCTAATGGATGCCGCAAAGAGGATCTGGTGGCAGGGTTGGCGTGCGGAAGGGCCTTTTCGTAAGCGTGTACGTGTTCTTGATCTGGACATGCTGGAGCCTATGGAATTCCTGCACTATCTCCGTCTAGTTTCTTCTGTGAATACCCGCGCGGCTTCTTCAGGTAGTAAGCATATTGCACTCAAGTTCACTTCTGAAGAGGTGGAGAAGATGAAGACTGTAAATACAGAGCCTGTCATTCGGGATGAGATTGTGGAGATCATGTCACAGTATCTATTTTAAAAAAATCTATGGATTATACAACAAAAAAATTGACCCTTTATTTTTTATGGATACACTTGCAGGTAATCGTAAGAAATAGGTAATCAGCAATCTAAGATGTCGGCGTCTTCTGTAATTCCGGATGAGTTCCTGTGCCCAATCACAGGCGAAATTATGATGGACCCAGTCAATGTGTGTGCGGAGGGACACATCTTTGAGCGGGCTGCCATTAATCAGTGGTCTTTGACCCGTAATAACTGTCCCACCTGCCGGACTCCTCTTGGTTCGCACAGGCCCGAGCGCCATCTCAAGCAGACCATTGCTGACTGGTTGGTGGCGCATCCGCTGGCTGGAGCTGGAGCTGGAGGCATTGCTCCTTTTCGCGACGGTGCGATTGCCGTAAAGGCAGAGACTTTCAGTGATGATGGAAAGACATTTCTTCATCTTACAGCGGAGACTGATTCTGCTAGTGGCAAGCAGGGCGGGGTCTATATCATTGGGCTGGATAACTCTGGCTCTATGGGTGAACTGACTGATCCCGAGAATAAGGAGATCTTCTATACACGCATGGATCTAGCCAAGCATACTATCAATTCTATTGGTGCTATGCTGGGACCTGAGGACTCTCTAGCAGTTGTCAGCTTCTCAACGGCTGCGAAGATTGTGCTGGAGCCTACACGGATGGATGGTGCTGGAAAGGGAAAGCTCAAGGCTGTTCTTCAGACAGTTCAGCCTGATGCCATGACGAATATTGATGCGGCTATCCGTGCAATGATGAGTATTGCCAATCGTCCTGAGCACAAGGGCCGCGCCATCTTCGGGGCCCTTCTGACGGATGGTGCCGAGACAGTAGTTCCTTCTCCGTCTGGCACAGTAAAGGCTCTTTCCCGCCTGGATATGACGAATCCGTGGACCTTTTCCACCTTTGGCTTCGGTTATGAACTTAATAGTGTCCTGCTAACTCAGCTGGCAGAGATGCTTCTTTCTGGAGGTGGCTCATTCGGCTTTATCCCGGATCTGACGATGATTGGTACGGTCTTTATTAACTGGGTTGCTAATGCGATGATGACGGGAACACGGGATGCTATCATCCAGTACTCTGTGAATAGCGGATCGCCCGTTTCTATTCACACAGGTCCTCTTGCCATTGGTCAGCCCCGTGACTATCTTGTTCATATTCCTGCAGGTGCTACTGTAAAAGTCTTTGCTGCGGGTGCGGAGATTGTGCCCACGGCTTCTGCTATCCCTGATTATCCTCTGGCCCTGATGATGTATGTTGCTGCGATGGAGCAGGCTATTTCTATGTCTGAGGCTGGGCGAACTGATGGAGCTTTTCCTACTCTTGAAAGGGTTATCCAGCGATTTGCGGATTCCACTGATCTGCGGGTGAAGGCTCTTCTGCTGGACATTGAGTCGGCAGATCCTTCGGAAGGCCAGATTGGCATGGCTCCGCGTTACTGGAAGCGCTGGGGCGGGCATTACATGCGTTCCTATCGTCGTGCTCAGCAAATCCAGCGGCGCCTGAACTTTAAGGATCCCGGTTCTCTGATTTATGGCGGTGATGAGGCATCCCTCTTCGGTCAGTGTGTGGCCAAGGGGGAGGAGCTCTTTATGACACTGGAGCCTCCTCAGCCCACTGGTTCTTCGCGGGGCTACGGTTCTTCTAGCAGTTCTGCTCCTGCTTATGATCCTGCCTACCTGTCCGCTTATCTCCGCACTAATTCGCAGGCGGCTCAGTCTGGCGGCTGTTTCCACGGGGATAATGCAGTCTTGATGGCAAATGGAACAACTGTGAAGATTCAGGCACTTACTCCTGGTGACCAGGTTTGGACTGTAGCAGGCCCTGCCGGAGTTATTGCTCTTGTAACAATTGGCCATGGTGATGCTACTTCTGTTATGATGAGCAAGGTTGGAGATTGCTTTCTGACACCCTACCATCCCTATATGGAGGGCGCTGTCAATTGGGTTGTTGGAGCAGACACAGTCGGACAGCAGTCAGTTCCTGTAGGAACAGTCTATAATTTGGTGCTAGAAAAGGGGCATATTATTAACATCAGTGGCGTGACTGCTTGTACTCTAGCACATGGTCTTAAGGGTCCTGTTATTGAGCATCCCTTCTTTGGAACGCAAGCAGTTGTGGAGGATCTTAAGAAGTGTGCTGGTTGGTCTGTGGGCCGGCCCGTCTACAAGAATCTACAGGTGCGTCGGGAGAATGGCGTTATTGTGGAATGGTTTGATGCTCCGTAAAAAGTAGGGGGATGGCCAAAGAACTATCCAAACATAAAAAATATAAATCAATGTATGGGCAAAATGAACTTTTCTGGGGTCTAGGTATTGAAGAAGAGACTTATTTACAGTTTACTAAATTGATTTTTGTTTCTACTCCTCTTGTCCGTGAACGGCATGCGGAAGAACGCTACTCAGTAAATTATTATTTTTCATATAAACCTGACTATAAAAATGCATTTGAACATGTATTTCCGGATGCGTCCGGCTTTGTAAGTATGCCTTTATTTATAAATTCTCATGCACTGAGCAAATTAAATACAGAGGGAATTCATGAAACAACCTATGAGAAAGTTCCGAAACCTAATCCCAAATTCAAAGGAAAGACATTTTTTGCTGAACTTCAAGAATATTGTCCAGCAATATTTTTGGAAGAGTATGAAAAGAACTTTACATTTGATGGGGATTCAATTGAATTTATGACATTGGGGTTCTATAAAACAACAGTCAAATCTGTTGTTGAGGAACTTATCTCTTATAAAAAAAAATTCCTTCAGAAGATTAATGCTTTTTTGCTGTTAAAACAACGATGGAAGGAAAAAGGATTATTAGAATATCCTCGGCGGAATCCTGGTTGGGCTATTTATTTTAGTAATCCGCGGAATGTAGCTATGTTCAATAATGGAACATATCATATAAATATAACACTTCCTTCTCTGCTAGGGCCAAAGGATTCTACTTCGGATGCGCCGCCACCACTTTTATATCCCGAGATTTTTAGACAACAGCACAAACAAGCTATTTTATTATATCAATGGATGGAACCTCTTCTAATTGCTGTCTATGGTTCACCTGACCCTTTCTCGGCATATTTTCCCGAATTTGCTAAGGGATCCCAACGATGCGCTATTAGCCGATATATTGGCATTGGAACATATGATACTGAAACTATGCGTGAAGGTAAAGTTTTAACTCTTGAAATTGAAAAAATACGTGCGTCTGAAACTCCTTATTGGTGGTATCGGCGATTTCATGAAAGTTCCGCGTATAGAGGATTAGATAAAATAGGCCTTGATATTAATTATAAGAAACACTATAATCACGGGATTGAATTACGTTTCTTTGATTGGTTTCTTGAAGATAAACTAGAAGAATTAATAAAATTCTTGGTCTGTCTAGCAGATTGTGCTCTAACACGCGGAGAATCTGATATTCCTGCTATGAGTGAAACTTGGAATAATCTAGTACTAGGCGTCTTCAAAGAAGGGGCTGAGTTTTTAATGACAGATGAAATGACAGCTATGTATGAAAAAATTCTTGGAATTCAACTACCGGAGATTATATCTGTTTCTGCTGGATTTGCAGTTATTTCTAAAGAGATTATTAAATTATATCGGGAAGGCGTCTGTTCTAAGGCAATGCTACAGGCATAGAATAATCGCCCTGAATTCTTCCTTGACGCAGATAACAAGGGTCAAGTGCATCTATGGCCGGCTTATCTTCATTGCTTGTCATAATAATAATAACATGCTTATACATAATTAGGTCATCAAAGAACGTGTTATATGTTGACTTATTGTTAATTTGTGTAGTAATGTTCTTATGTTTCTGAACTAGTCCTTCATTGATGTTACGGATAAGAGTGTTGATTTCTTCTAAAACAATAACTGTTGGTGATTCTTCACAGGGGTCTGAGTCTCGGAGAAGTAGATGTAAGGTATCTCCGGGATCGGTGGGATTAAATGTGTGGCAGAATGTCCCCTTCAACTGCTTGGCTACGAGCAGACCAATTGTACTTTTCCCCGCTCCTGAAATACCATGAATAAAGAAGACTCCGCGTTTTGTTTCATTATACTTCTGGCAGATATCCTCAACAATTTCTTTCTGCTGACCCTTTGGATCCAGACCTTCAACATCAAGACGTAGAGCTGAATAATAGAGGTTTGTATATTCTCCAATGCGACAATAAATCTGAAGAGGACGTTCTTCTTCCATAAATTCACTAGATTCTACTGATTCCCTAAGTTTGGTGGATACGAATGCCGAAGCAATTTTATCTGATTCAACCATTTTTGCGAACATCGCTTTTGTTGTTAGAATCTGTACTTCGCCTGTTCCAGCGTCACGAAGACCTGAATACTTGTAGAAACCTATACAGGTTGGGCTGATGAATGTTCCTGAAGGAAAACTGTTTCCATGCTGATAGATAATTTCAGAACTGGTTGTATTCTTCTGTAGATACTTAATCACGGCGCGAACCTTTTCTTCATCATTACGAATCGTATAATAATGAACGCCAAATAGACGGAGAACAAAGAAAAGAGGTGTTAGAATTGGAGAAAAGAGTGACAAAAGCCCAAATCCTCCGAAGAAATAGGAAATTTCTGATAAGAAACTCATCTTGCTGCGTTAAAAATAATTTAAAGTATAATCAAATTTTTTTACCTATTTTGTTTAAATAACTAGCACATCATTTGATGAGCATGCTACAATGGGCTCTGTATTGACCCAGTTGAGACTGCCAATCAGTTCAAAGTTATCACGATGATCGTTGAGCCACTGATCGTATAGATTACTATACTCGGTCTGTTGCTTATCTTCAGAGAAAGCACTGAACATATTCTTAAGATTCTTCAGATTAGTAGTATTCTCTTCATCGGAGCAATTCCTATGTAGATTGAGCACATACTTTAGTGCTAGAGTCCGAAGAATTGTTGGAGTCGTCTGCGCAGAAAGAGTCTTTCCATCATGGAGTCTCATTGTAACAAATGTCTGCGTTGCAGGCTCGTTGTTGAGCCAAATAGCCTTGTGCCACTGTCGTCCACTCTGCTCAATGTAACGGAGTGACTCCGGAATCTCATCAACGATAAGATGAACAGACTGTGTAGTTACATGACCGTCATCTGCTACATTAAACTCATGATTCATACGGGCCTGATTGTATAGACTCGTTGATAGATTATATACAATAGATACTGTATCACAGAACTCGTCACGAACTGATGATGTATTCACATTAATCCATACAGGAGCATTCTGTAGATTATTGGGAATGTGCATTTCTACAAGAGTTCCCATTGTAGGAAAACGAGCAGACACTACAGAAGTATTAAAACCCTGTAGGCGAAGAAAGGCATCAAATCCCTCCTCTGTAAGATTGTTATTATTTACAGTCTTATAAAGAGTTGTTTCATCAATAAATGTACGGTTGCTCAAATCCCGCCCCGTAAACATAACACGACCACGAGGTAGATTATTAATACCGAAACTATTTGTGGTGGCGACCATCTTTAGCCCTTCTAGCAGAGAATTACTTACAAAAGCCGGCTTCTCATTCAAATTACTCGGAATCCACACAAACTGCGGGTACATTATTATATTTAAGGAGGTATACAAAACCTGGTTTCTCAATGGGCTGTCAAATTTTTGTATTATAGCAGACATACAAATAGGATGACACAAGGCCATCATTTGCTAGATAACTAGAATCAAAAAATAAGACAAATTTTTGTATTATAGCAGATATACAACTATCGTGTTTACGCTAAACAACTTACGTGTTTACGCTAAACAACTTACGTGTTTAAAATTTGAATACAAAAAAGATTCATAAGATAGATATAGACATGCGTTTCTGTGAAATTTGCGGATACTATCTTTTCGTACGGGCGGATGCAACAAATCTGAAGCACACGTGTAAGAAAGATGGTATTACAATTGAAATGAAGCCCAGTACCGCAGAAGAGGCACTTATCTTAGAAACGCATTTTCGTACTGATTTACAGAATCAAAAGGGGAAGCAGTCTTTTATGAATGAATTTACTCGTTCAGATCCAACAATGCCACATCTTCATAATGTAAAGTGTCCAAATGGAGACTGTCAAAGCAATAAACCAGCTTCTGACCCTTCAACTCCAGCAAAGGATATTATCTATGTTAAAACGGATGTTAAGAATTTGCTCTTTGAATATCAGTGCCAAATCTGTAATAAGCAGTGGACAACTTAAGTCCCTGTTTAAAATATAAGAAAGAATAGGGATTAATGAGTGCTGGTGGCGGAGCAGGTCTTCTTGAATTAGTTGCTCGTGGAAAAAAAGATACTTTTTTTACTGGAGATCCTAAGATTAGTTTTTTTCACAGTTTATATCGGCGCGCTAGTCCATGGTTACGGGAAACTCGGTATTTACTTCCACGTAATGAAGGCGATTTTGATTCTTATATTGATTTTACTCTTGATCCTGTAGCAGATATTGTTAAAGATATTCATCTTTTAATTCAATTGCCGAGTTGGCTTCCACCCAGTATAGCCGCCATTAATGGGACTTCTGTAATTCGGGATTTAAGTGGAAATTCATATGGATATACGAATCATGTAGGATATTATTGTATTCAGAAAGTCCAACTTTTTCAAAATCAGCTCATGCTCTATGAAGATTTCGGTGAAACAATGTGGTTACGAACACAATCAAAATCTACGAATGGTAAGATTACTGTAGTAAATTCTCTAACAGGAGGGCACGATGGATCTATCCTTGAAATTCAACGAAATGCTACACCCGGTCAATTAGAAGTTAAACTTAATCTTCCGTTTGATTCTCTTCCAAAAGATTTTGGTATTCCTATTAGTGCTATAAGTCCATTTTCATTGAAAATCCGGATTTATATTAATAAGTTTTCACAGATAATGGAATCTTCTTCAGGTGAACTAGCACCTAATGTTTTTGAACGAGCAATGACCGTCCAAAGTACTCTGGGGGGAATTCCAGCGCGTTTTGTAACAAAAAAGAAAAGTGAATTGGGCCGACCCAATTTTCAACTACGTGTCCAATATGTCTATGTGGATTCAGTCTGTCAGAAACTTCTACGAGAAAAAACATGGAAAGTTCCATTCTTGCGATGTATTTCAAATCAATTTACACTAGAAGATAATATTTGGAAAATTGGTGTGCCGCCGACTCTGCGTAAAGTACTTGAAGTCTATGGGTCCATTCAACGAATCCGAATATTATTTCAATCAGCAGCATCTATGCGTGCTGGACAAGCATGGAAATATACGCCTTCTGCTGGTACTAACTGGTTTACATCGTTGACCTTTTTTATTCACGGCCAAGATCGTCTAGGCGTATGGGAATCTGATGTATTTGAAAAAGTAACATCATATTGCCATGATGTTGGAAAGAGTGTATCGGGTGTTTATTTATTAGATACAGGGGCGGAAGATTTGGATATTCCTGCAGGAACACTTAATTTAACACAGGCTGAAAAGCCCGAATTACAAATCCTCTTAGTTGATCTGGAGAATGATCCCCGAACAGGAGATAAAAAAACATTTTTGAGAGTTTATGCGGATATTTGGGATTTGCTGGAACTTTCTGGTCAATGGATTAAACTATCTTACTCGTAGTTAAGTTCATGCGGGTCTGAAACTTCCGTTACTACATTATCGTCAGGCTCAATGATATCAATGGCAGACTTGTGGATTGTTGTAACATGTGAAATAGTCTGAAACTTATCGGTCGGCTGAACCCGCTTACGACGAATATGGACAACAGTATCTGAATCATCAAAACCTTCATCATACTCCTGCTCTTCCTGTAGAGGTGCTGTCTGAGGACGCGATGACTTGAAACGAAGTGGGATATTCATAGGGAATACGTCTGCGGTATATGCCTTTGCTCTTGCTGCGACCACGGCCTTCTCCTTATCTAGACCCTTAATTGCGGCATTCTTGTAAGGAGACGGTTTTGACTGAAACTCAGTTGTATTTCGCGTTTCAACTACAGGATTAGCGCGGACCTGCTCAACTTCATTACGAAGACGGGATGAGAAGACTGACCCCTTAGCATACACAGGCTCGGTAGTCCTATGTGCTGTTAGGCCAGATGTGAACTGACGCTTGGAATACACTTCATTTGTACGAACTGATTCAATAAAATCAGGCGATTTCTCTACCTGTGGTGCAGGTGTCACCTTATTACTCGTACGCTTTCCTACTGTTGTCCACTGGCCTTCCATTACAAATTTTGTTAGTTCAACGGGGGTATGCTTTTTATCCGAGGGGTGGCATGTTCAAATTTTTTAGTTTTACTTGAAAATTTGAGTTATGTACTAGCAGTTAATTTAAGAATAGATAAATGAATCTTGATCGCATGAAATGGTATGGTAAAGAGCATTTGAATCCGGAACGCACTAAGAAACTAGTAGTTGCTTGGCAGGCTCCACCCGGAAATTCGGCTGCTTATTACTATATGAAGTTTCCGCATCTAGAGCCGTTTTGGCTTCCGGATGATCATCATATTGTAGGCTATAAAGAGGCTTTGTATCCGAAGGATAGAGATTATAGGACATTTAAATCACAGCCACCTGAAATTAAGTCTAAACATCAGGTGGAATGGGAAGATGGTTATGGTCCTTGTAACGTTTGCGGTGTGTGCTTGAAAGCTAAGGACGACAATAATGAAATGCGTGCTGATTATTACCGGCGGCTGGAAGCTTGGAAAATTAATGGAACTCCTATGTGATTATAGCCCTCCACGGAGACGGAGAACAAGGTGGAGCGTGGACTCCTTTTGGATGTTGTAATCGCTGAGTGTGCGGCCATCCTCTAATTGCTTTCCAGCAAAAATAAGACGCTGCTGGTCAGGAGGGATACCCTCCTTATCTTGAATCTTCTGCTTCACGTTCTCAATGCTGTCTGACGGCTCTACATCCAGTGTGATTGTCTTGCCAGTAAGTGTCTTAACAAAAATCTGCATTGTTGTTTCTAGTCTACTTTAAGATATTTCCTTTAGACGCTATTCTTTTGAATTTTTTTATTTTAAGATGGGTCCTCATCCACTGCTTCCTGCGGTTCGGGTAGTAGAGGCTGAGGAGGAGGCTCCGGCTGTCGTGAAATACTATCTTCCAGCAGAAGTGTTGCTAGAATCTCGTGGGCGTCCTCCATCTTATGGCGCTGAGCCAAGCGCATCCGCCGGTCCATATTCAGCTTGTCCTCAAAGTTGAAGACGAGGGAATAGACGCTGACCTGGTTCTGTTGACCAATACGATGAGCGCGTCCAATCGCCTGCTGGATCACTGCTGGATTCCAGTGCTGCGTATAGAGAACGACACGTGTACAGAATTGGAGATTCAGACCAGCTCCACCCGCTACCCATTGGACTACGAAGGCCACAGAGGGGTTTCCTCCAAGAACAAGATCTTTTGCTTCAGCGATAGAATCCTGCCTCTGCTGGAAACCCACTGAGCCATTAAGAATAAAGACTGTATATCCTTGTTCACGGAATGTATCGGCTACCACACGAATCTCATCGGTGAATGTGCAGAAGGCGATTGTCGGTTCTTTTGGCGTGGTAAAGAGAAGATTGGACAAAGCGTGTGTCTTTCCTGACGGAATACCCAGCCATTCCTCCCTTGGAATAATAAGTCCCTTCTTATGCTTAATAGAGTTGAAATAGACATACGGATGTGCCATCGCTTGGTTCATCCGCATGAAGAGTTCCAAAATCATAAAGGGCGGAGTCGGATGGGCTCTAGCAAAGATAATTCGGCCAATTAGCTTAGCCAAGAGCTTACGTTCGGGAATGGATTCTGCCTTACAGACGATGACTTCCTTCTTGTACGGAGGAGGGATACCGGGAAATCCTTGGACTCGGAGGTCCGCATAGGTTCGGCGTAGAAGGCATGTGCGCACGAGGGTAGGGATAGATTGATTGGTAGAACCGAGGAAAAGGAACAGATTCTCCATATCCTCTTCGCTGTTCTGAAAAGGTGTTCCTGTTAGAAGCCAGCGCACTTGTACATTTAATCGCATGAGGGCCACAAAGCGGCGTGTCTTGAGCCCGTTGCGAATATTCTGTGCCTCATCACAAACCACACGCTGGAAAGTTGTTTCATCTAGCAGTCCATACTTACAGCCATTTACGAAACGGTCGTAACTAATGAGAAAGACATACTTTCCTGTAGTCTTAGGATCACTATGTTGAGACCAACGAGAACTGCTTGTCTTCTTATGATATATCCCGATACTGGCCTGCTGGAGGGCTGTTGACCAAGTTTCTAGTAGAGAAGCGGGGACAATTAAGAGTGTTTTCTTGAGGGAACTGTTGAGGAGCAGACCGATAAGCTGCCATGTCTTTCCTAGACCCATATCATCGGCCAAAATGCCTCCTTGGAAGGGGACAGCATCAGCTGCTTCTCTGCTGAGAAGCCATTTCACGCCTTCCTCTTGATGTGGGAGGTAGGCAAATCCCTCATACGGAATTTTCAGAGCCATTTCTTTCTTACGTTGATGTCTTATGAAGGTGCACGCCTTTTGTAGCTGGTTGTGCCATTTCAATTTTTTTACTTATTTTTGCGGGTCTTTCTGCGATTACGATGACGCCGACTCTTTCGGGCTCTTTCACGAGGAACAAGAGAAACTTTTGCCATAGTATAAATCTGTTCTATCGTGTTTGTCATTTTGGGTTCACGCATTAATATTTGTGATTCTGTGATTAATTTAGAAAGATTCTGATAATGACTAAGTCCAACATCCATTATGACTAAAACAACATGTTTTGAGGGGTCAGGATTAGCATTTCTACTTTGAACAAATGCTTCTATTTTACGTATATTTCTGATATCTATTGCTTTTCTAATTAATCCTCTATATCTTAGATTTACAGTCGTTCTACTCTTAGTAGGAGTTGCTGATTTACTTGCTACCTGTAAATCAGTTATCATTTGTCTAAAATCAAAAAGTGTATTGTCTTTTCCTGCAAAATGTGTCGCAAGATCTTCTAATAAAAGTTCTATACTTGGCTCATAATTGGCATCTCTTTCTCCTCCTCTAAAGACATCAATCCATGCCGTATTAATTCTACTTAGGATTTGTACCGGATAAACTTGCTGCATCTTATATAACTGGAGCATGAACTTTTGTAAGTAGTTTTCAGTTGCTGGTTCACCATCTATTTGTTTAAAAATATACGCAGGATTTTGTATTTTAGAATCTCTAAAACCGTCTAATTCTCTTTCAAATATATTTAAAAAGGCTAATGCCATCTTAAATTCCTTGAAAGTTTCTATATCCGGGTGTGTATCTTTTTGTTCTATCATTGAAATTGTGGAATTTTTTCCATGTAATTTATTAAAAAAATCATTAATTTCTTCACCTTCTGAAAAATTTAATACTTGTGCACGATTTATCTGACCCAATGTATCATTAAAAAATGGAATTAGACTTAAATTAATTGCTACTCCTCCTTTACTATGTTCTTCGGGTAATACTATCACTGGAATACGCGAACCAGCAGACATCTATACTTAATTTAGAATAAATCTTCATCTTCAGGAAGAGTACCTAGAATCACATTTACCTTGGGCTTATTCTTCTCATGCTGGTAGGAAAGCCAATCATCCCAAGTCCAATAATCATTATCACGGAGATCACACCACTCTAGCATATCATTGTGATGCTTAATAACTTCAGTAAGGCGGTCAACTTCCTGCTCATCCTCGTGTGTCCAAGCCGCCTTGCGGACATACTTATGAAGCTCAAACTGACGGCGCCCTAGCATTTCGCGCCAATAATGTGCAGGAAGATTACTATCCATTTCTATTTAATTTACTGGCTGCACTTTGCCTGCTGCGGGCTGGGGGGGTCAATTTTTTTTGCGGAGTACAAAAATATTCTTATATATAAATGCTTTGCTGTTGCTGGAAAAAGACTGTAGAAAAGAAAACAATAACCAAACCTCTTCTAGCGGAATCTAAAACATATAGCGGTGAACCCAAAATAGTAGAACCTAAAATAGTAGCTCCCAAGATAATAGAACGAAAATTAACTGGATTTGAACCTGCTCCTTTGCCTGCTCCTAAAGCTGAGCCTATACTCGTAAAACCTGAGCCTGTGCCGGAACCCGAGTCTTTGCCTGAGCCCGATTCTGAACCTGTGGAAGAGCCTAAGATTTCTGAGCCTATTACAATTCCTTCTAAACATATAATACAGCCAGCCATCCCTCAAGAACAAATTCCCGCAACATTTGTTGAAAAAAATGATTTTTTACCAAGAAATGAGAAGAAACGTTCTAAATCCGGTAGACGTTAGGCAGAGCACATTACACACTCCTCTTCCTTCTTTGCGGGCTGAGCAATCTGCTGAACAGGCTCTACCGTAAACTGCTGGGCCTTGACAACTGACTTGGTCCGTAGATAATAGATGCCTGTCTTCAGACCCTGCTGCCATGCGTAGACATGCATTGAGGTAAGCTTGCGGAAATCGGGGTCAGCTACATAGAGATTGAGGGACTGACTCTGGCAGACATAAGCACCCCGCTGTGCTGCCATATCAATAAGGGTCTTCTGCTTCATTTCCCATACTGTCTTGTAGAGCGCCTGTATGTCCACGGGAATATCTGCGATGCCCTGTACAGACCCTCCATTTCCAATAATCTTGTTCTTTAGTTCGGGGGACCAAAGACCAAGTTGAAGGAGGTCGCCAATCAGATATTTGTTAACCAAGATGAATTCACCTGCTAGAGTTCGGCGGGTATAGATGTTGCTGGTAAAAGGCTCAATACACTCATTGTATCCAAGAATCTGGCTGGTAGAAGCAGTGGGCATCGGTGCTACTAGCAGTGAATTCCTCAGACCGTGCTGCTGGATATCCCGCTTGAGTTGTGCCCAATCTAGATCCACATCGTTGATCGGGTCAACCTGCCACAGGTCAAACTGAAGCTGGCCAAGGGAAGCAGGAGAACCCTTGAATGTCTCGTAGGGGCCCTCCTCCTTGGCAATCAACATGGACTGCTGGAGGGCCGCATAATACATATGGGCGAAAATCTGCTTATTAAGAGTGTATGCCTCGGGGGTTTCCCAGTTGAGTTTGAGAAGAGCAAATACATCTGCTAGTCCCTGTACACCAAGACCAATCGGTCTATGCCGCATGTTGGACTTGAGGGTCTCCGGAGTGGGGTAGAAATTCACATCAATCACCCTGTTAAGATTAGTCGTGGCAAGAGCAACTGTTTTACGGAATGCGGCAAAATCAAATTTGCCATTTGTGATAAATGCAGGTAGCGCCATGGACGCCAGATTACAGACTGCTGTCTCATCGGGTGCTGAATACTCAATGATTTCCGAGCAGAGATTGGATGACTTAATAACACCCAGATTCTTCTGGTTGCTCTTGCGATTACAGGCATCCTTATAGACTAGATAAGGTGTGCCTGTCTCAATCTGTGACTCAAGAATCTCAAACCACAACTTCTGCGCCTTAATCGTCTTCCTTCCTTTGTTCTCGGATTCATATCGCTCATACAAAGCCTTAAACTCTTCGCCATAGCAGTCAGAAAGACCCGGTGCCTCAGCGGGACAGAACAGTGTCCAATCCCCATTTGCTACTACACGCTCCATGAACAAGTCGGGAACCCACAAGGCATAAAAGAGGTCGCGGGCCTTCTCATCTTCAGAGCCGGTGTTCATCTTCATACGGATAAAGTCGCCAATGTCTGCGTGCCACGGCTCAAGATAGATGGCAAATGAACCATTACGCTTTCCACCTCCTTGATCAACGTAGCAGGCCGTGTTATTAAATACACGAAGCATTGGGACGATTCCATTGGAAACACCATTTGTGCCATGGATAATAGACCCCTTTGCTCGAACATTGTGAATGTGGAGACCGATTCCACCACTGTGCTTGCTGATTGTTGCACAGTCCTTAAGTGTATCGTAGATTCCAGCAATAGAATCCTCCTTCATTGCTAGTAGGAAGCAACTGCTCAACTGGGGCTTTGGAGTACAACTATTGAAGAGGGTCGGTGTAGCGTGCGTATATAGTTTCTGGCTCATCGCATCGTATGTCTCAAATGCCTTTTCAAGATTTGTGGGCCAGAATTCCAGGGCTGTCCTCATCCACATATGCTGCGGCCTTTCCAGCACCTTGCGATACTCATCGCGCAAGAGATATGACTTCTCTAGCGTCTTGAAGCCGAAATAATCAAAGAGATAGTCCCTATTGTAATCCAACTTCTCCTCAATCATGGGACCATTGGTGCGCATTAGAGCAACCAGGTTGTCGCTTACAGCCGGCTGTGTTTCGCCCTTCTTGTTCTTTACGGCCGCAAGACGTGTTACAACCTCTAAGAAAGTGGTCGGCGTATTCTTGTGGTGATTACTAACAGCAATTCGGGAGGCTAGAATGCCATAATCCGGATGCTCAGTAATATAGGCAATTGCTGTTGTACAAGTTAGTTCATCCAAATCACTCGTCTTAATACCGTCAATGATAGAACCCAGCACCTTCTGTGCAATCATTGTGGCATTTACAGAAAGTCCGTCGCAAGCACCACGAATTCGTGCGGTTACCTTATCAAAACTGACAGCCTCCATTTCTCCATTTCGCTTTTGAACACGCATATCTACAATATTACTCATTCCCTTATTGGCAAATTTACGCATCCGGGTTTATTCAAATTTATTATATGTATAGGATAGAATGTTGGGTATATTTTTACTGATATTATTACTATTAATGGGACTTAGTGTATTATCATGGTTTACCAATTATACGCCTAACATGGAGGGTCCTTCTCTGCCTGTTTTCACGAAGCAGGAAAACTTTTTGAGCCCTAATGACCAGTCAGCGGATTATAGACTCCTAGCAGACGCCCTCCCTCTTGACAATTCCATGGCTAAAGCGCGTACAGATATAACTTCTGAAGCGTGTCGCCTACGGGATGCAGCATTAGATTTACAACTTGATGGGGATTATTCACAGAGGACTAATAATTATCTGCGGAAATTCCCTGATAGTTGCTCAGCTCCCCGGCACGAGCTGCTTTTGAATTTTTACACTACTTCTGACAAAAAACCATTTCAAGCTGGGGTTCCACTCTGCTAATCATCTTTAACAAACATATAACGATTTTGTGAAGAAAGCCAACGTTCATATTCAGTATCCCAGCAAGACCAGAACTGCTGGTAACCGGGAAATCCGACCTCAGTCCACCAGAAAGAATTTCTGTGAACTGTCTTCCAATGACTATCTTCCAAGAACCAATAGGCTCTTTCACGAATAATACTTTCTGGCTTTAGTGTTGTTGGCTTCCATGCTGATAATTTACTGGTGTCATCCTTATAGAACGGCCCATATTCATATCGTAGTGTATCTTCCTCTTCAATGACCACAAGTACACCCATCCAACCCTCCTTTTCTAGCAGAATCGGTGATTGACTAAATTTCATTTCTATATATTCTACTGCTGGACAGTTGGTGACTTCCATTTGAATCTGCATTTGACAGTAATATTCATAGGGAATTTCATCCTCTATGAGTGAACGTGTTATGGGGCACTTAATTTCTACTAGATGTCCTGCTTGAGGCCCCGATTCAATCATTCCATCTGGACTGGCGGCTAGTTTTTTATGCGTTTTATGAATAATACGTCCAAGATTATCCGCAATTGGATTATTATTGAAGAAAATCATGGATGCTAAGTTTCTAGCAATTGGCTCAAACCGATGTCCCCATGTTGTGGCATGAAGACCATTGTTTTCATTACTAATTCCTACAGGAGTTGAATCCTGGACTGGAGTAAGACCCACTGCTTGTTGATTTGCCAAACTTGCTGCTTTGATAAATTTACGGTCATAGACGTTTTTACGAGCAGCTGGTGCTGTTCCAATTACATATCCGAATTCACTAGCAGTAAGAAGATTAATTTTCTCCGCATGCCACTCAAGTGTATGCTGCTCTGTCTGCGGTTTATTTTTGATAGATTCTATAAAATCAGCGGCTTCTTTGGGTACAAAGTGGGGTGCTTTCTTCTGTGCCCATTTCATTGAAGACAGGAGCAAACAGTCTAAGATTTCATGCTCTTTCTTAATTTGTTCTGGATTTCGTTCAATATGTTCATTTAGTGTTTCCCATTCTTGCCATATATCATCACGAACATAATCAAGTTCCCAATTATCCAGAGGAAAATTGCGGTCTGATTCTTTGTACCACTCATTGAACCAATGACAGATATTGGAATACATTGTCTCTATTTCTCCATCGTATTTTCCGTTGCTTGCTCTTGACCCGTTAGGATTGCTGGGGCTAGTTGGGCGGGAACTCGTGTTCTCCGTTTGGTTGCTCGTGGTAACTCTACTTTAAAGGAGCGAACTGTGTCTGTTGTTTGAATTGTTAGGCCTTTTATTTCATCAATTTTACACGTTTCGGTATTATAATTTACAATCTGACGTGTTTTAAGAAGTCCACGGTCAAGTGCGGATAAAAGACACTGGGTTAAACGTGTTTTTTCTTCTACTGTAATATCTTTGTATTCATTCGCAAAAGTACGAAGGCGATCTATTCTAAGAGCACGATCTAACTTAATCCAAGGTCTTTTAAGAGTATTTTTATTTTCTGATGTGAAGAAGGCATCCATTCCCTTTTCCATATTTTGGAGAAAGTCAAGAGGTGCCTGCGGTGCTTGCGCCTGCTGAACAGGGGGGGGTGCTCCAACTGAATTTATAATCGTCTTAATGCGTTTTACTGTCTTTGCTCGTTGCATTTCACCTAAGTATATATAGCAGCATGTGTTTAGGTAAGCCCTTTCTATACATGGTGGATTCATTGTAGTATTGATGTTCTACCAGAGATATCTAATGCTCTTCTTAGCAGATTCTGTGTTGAATGAGGTAAATTTACGGCTTTGTTCCAGCCAAATGGATCTTCAATTGAATTAATGGATTTATTGTATAATACTGTTGAACTTTGCCATGATTTATCCAGTGAAGCATGTTCTTCAAATATATTAGGAGTCTTAGAATTAGTATTCCAATAAATCTTATATAAATTCCAACCATTTCGGGGAAGCAGACTCCCTTCAGTTTTGCCCGAATAGGGTAATACATAAAACGAGAATAGACTCATTGTCTTTCAATATAGATTTTACTTTAGGTTCGCTCAGCTAAAGCTGAATGCGGATATTTAATTGTATATTTTGATTTAACATAATAGGGAAATAGGAAATGCAGAGACCTAACTCTACTTTTCATGGCATGAATCCTCAAGAAAGAGAATCTAAATTATCCGCACTTCGCTTTAATCCACTTGGGCCCCGAAATGTGGTTGACCCTTCTGTCTTTTCTCGTCCTGAGTCGCAGGCATTTAGAAAAGAAGAACGTTCTGTATTAACTGACTCGGTTGTAATTGAAAGTCCTAAAATAAATGCGGGTACAGCCTCGTGGAATGAGCCAATCCGACCTCCACCTACGGGGTCGGGAATACGTATTCGTGTAGAACCTAATTCTCGTGATGCTATGAACAGTCGGATTTTAGAACAGATGCCTTTTACGGCGGCTCGTAATATTGTTCCGCAGGATATTTTAAACGCTACAAAACCACTTGTTCAGGACATGAACCCAATTGATTCACGACGAGGAGTAAATAGTTACAAACAAGCAGTGGAGTTCTTCCCTGATGCGGATACAAAGACGGGTATACAGCCCCAGGCGAAAGAACCCGAGCGTTTCATGCAGAATCCCTATCTACAACGATTGGATGCTGCGAATGAACCTCGTCAGATTGTGCGCGAACTTCGCTCAGCCGTCACTGAGGATAATCGGGAGAAATATTTAGATTTATCACAAAAAATAGCAAATCGTAATTTTTCACATGTTTTAATTCAGGGCGACCAGGTAATGGTTCAGCAGGTTACTAATCTAAAGGCTTACGAGTTATTAAAACCTAAGCTTGATGATTTTTCCACAGATTATAGACGATATGAATAAGTCGCAACTTAGTCAAAACTTACAATTACATTCATTTCATGTTGATTTACAACTTTCATGGCTGAACGCGAAAGTTCAGTACGTTGACGACGACCTGATTGTAACTTCTTGCCGTCCTTTGAATAGTGCTCCTTGATACTAGCATTCATATCTGCTTCAATAGCTGTGCGATTCTCCTCAATATAATCAAGAATCTTCTTTTCAATAAACCAGCGGAAGAAGTTTAATTGCCCAACTGTTGTCATGATTGACGGTTGGTTAAGGGCTTCAAACATAATACGGTCGCGGCGACAGAAGGGATCAAATAACTTCTTAGAATATGCTTTTAGTTCTCTTTTATAGTTAAAATGAACTAAAAACTGCTTTGTTCCCATCATATACGATGTATTATTCTTCTTCGCGTAATTTGTAATGAACCAATCCACTAGCCGTAGGCTTATGGGCGATTCGCCTTTAAGAATAGGCGTAATCTTTTCAAGATTTCCGGTCTCATTGTAGAAAGTTTGGAGATTTTGGACAATAAAATCTTGCCGACATTGAACGCGTACTTTTTGAGTTGTGTTACGCGGATCGGAGTCTTGCATAATAATCTATTTTATCTAGAAGAGTTTAAGTTATAAAAAATTAAACGCGGATTAGTTAGATGGCTGATTCAGATTCAGATAATGAAGTTCCCGCTGCTGGAAGAGAAAGGGGTGGGCCTGTAGCACCTAGAGGTAGAAGACAAAGAGCTGCTCCTGTAGAAGAACCTGTGGCTGTACCAGCAGAACCTGTGGCTGTACCTAGAGCTAGAAGACAAAGAGCTGCTCCTGTAGAAGAACCTGTGGCTGAACCTGTTGCTGTACCAGCAGAACCTGTCGCACCTAGAGGTAGAAGACAAAGAGCTGCTCCTATAGAAGAACCTGTGGCTGAACCTGTGGCAGAAGAAGAACCTGTTGAAGCTCCTTCTGGTGCTCCTCGTAGATCTGCTAGAAAACCCCGTGCTAAAAGTGTTGCTACTAAAAGGAGAAATCTACGGGAATCTAGAAGAGTATTAGCACAAAGTGGATTTAATGCTGAAAATGATCGTGAAGGAGGGGAAGAAGGCAGGGAAGGTCCCGAAGAAGGTGGGGAAGTTCCCGAAGAAGGTGGAGAAGGTCCCGAAGAAGGTCCGCTCGGAATGATTGGTGCTATGCTAAAAAGCACTGTAAATTATTTGAAAACTGATCCTTATAAAAACGCATTTGATTCAGAAATAGGAGAAGAACCGTATACCAGTTTAACACAATTATATGAAACGGCTAAAGAAAATCCCAATTCACCAGAAACACTTCGTCAAGTTACTTCTGATTTTCGTGCTCTTAAACAAACTTATCATAATGCGGGATGTGATACAGATGTAAATATTTCAATAAATCCAAGATGTTTAGGTGTTCAAGCAGGTTTATATATGAGATTATTTGATATTCGTAAATCTATTGACGATTCTCTTGAGCAAATGAAACCAATTCAACAACAGGCTGTCCTAGCACGAATTAATAGAGAAGCACGTCCTGAATTTGGGGAGGAAGATGTATTCGTTCCTGCTGGAGTATAATTTAAAACTTATAAAGAGTAGATGAGTCAATTAAATTCTAATGTAAATAATTTTTCTAAATCATTGGGTCTGGCATATTCAAGGAATGGAAGTGTACAATATGTTCCCGGATTTAATAGAGATTCCGCAGAACGTCTTTATGCGCTTGTTCAAGAACGAAAAGGTGGAGATCAACCCCTTGAATTAAGGCTACAATGGATTGTATTACTTGTTACACTTTATAAGAAGACAACGCTTGCTGATAAGAATAAAGTTCTTTCTTCATTAAATTCAGCTGGATATAAAAATAATATTATTCAGAAAATTGCTACACTGGGTCAAGGTATTTCACGAGAAAGTATTATAGAATCAGTTAGAGGTGTTGGTGCCTTGAGTAATGGTCCTTTGAAACTTACGGAAAATGATATTAATAAATTATTCCCAGCCTAGTAGTAGGATATGAATTATTTACTTAAATCTAAATACGCTCTTTATTCCGCAATTGTATTCTTTCTTTTTGCGAATCCGTACACATATCACATGACAGAAGGATTTTTTGGTTCTTTTTTACATATTGCGACGAATGATTGCCCCACTGTGTATGGCGTATTTTTTCATACATTTCTTTTCTTTCTAGCAATGTTTGGTCTTATGACTGTCCCGTCTCTTGCTCAAGGTCTTTAACTTTAAATGCAATAGTCATTAGTTTTCTAGCAGCTTCTCTATATGAATAATTCTCGTGAACAAATTTGGCCGGAGTATAGGATGACATATTACTAAGAAAAGTCTCAAAATCAGATTTCCAGACCTCCTCAGTTGATTTCAATCCACATTCAGGTGACCATGATACAATGCTTGTAACCGAACCTTCCATCACTTTATTATTAGATCTATAATAAGTCCGGTCAATACAAAAAATAGGACAATTACATGCCATAATTTCTAATGCTGCTAGCCCCTGTGTTTCTTCATTATCTAACATTATACAAAATTTACTTTTTCGTGCTGCTTCTCGTAGCATTGCGGGTTTATAAAAATGGTAGCATACTACAGTTCCCGTCATTCCATAAAAATTATGGAATATTACACTCCAAATATTTTCAATATCTGCCATTCTTTGTGATTTATAATAAATGAAAAAATCCTGTGTTTTTGGTTCAGGACTTGGAGTAAAATAATCTGTATCTACACCTGATTCCCATATATTAACTGTTTTAGTTTTATCATTTAGGGCTTTTCTAATGGGAAATTTTTGTTCTAACCAATTTATAACCCACATTGCGGAGAATGTTAGATTTGTAGCGTACGACCATATTAAATCTTCATTCGCATCCTTCATACCAATATAACAAAGTGGAATTGGATTTGGACCAAAAATTGTATTTTTTGGATACATTCGGACATCTTGATATATGCCAAATAATTGGATATTAAACCAACCCGGTTCGTTTATAAGAATAATTGCGTCTGGCAACAGTTTTTTTAAACCAATTAATACTCCTATAATAACTGCCGTGGGTCCTCCCGCAGCAAAATGACCTGTATGTATCCATAATCCTATTTCCATATCCATTCCCTAATTTGTTATTTGTTTGTATTTATTTTTTTAAACTAAGCAACAATTTCTTCATATAACGGTTTCAATTCATTATCCCACATAAAATTCTGAGCAACCTTTTTGGCCTCTTGGCCATGCTTTTCACGAAGGGAAGAATCTAGCAAATACTTCTCAATTCCAAGACAATAATCATGCGGATCTACACAGAACGCCTTACCTCCAAGAGCGCCCATTCCAATAGGGATATGATACGCTATATTTGCGGGGATAATAACACTATTGCTAGATGTACAAAACTCATTAAGGCCAAGGATATCAGGAACAACCTGTGGAATTCCAACACCCATCTGCTCCATCTGGCAGAGACCGAATCCTTCACCTTCTGTGGTTGTTACACCGATATCTGCGGCGTTATATAGATTATTGATTTCAGAGTCAGGCAGTGCTTGATCCGCATTGCTTACCATGAGTCTACTAGCAAAAGGCTCAATCGCCACATTGCGACTTCTGAGTTCTTCTACATAGATGTCAAATAGAGAATATCCGCCCTTTTCACCCTTGTCGCAGATACAGAGCAGAAAAACAGGCTTTGTGGGGTACTTAGTGATAAGTTCAACAAATGCCATAATAAGAAGATCGTAACGCTTACGTGGAGAATTGCGATTTACGTTTAACATAAGAAATCCATTTGCTGGAATACCAAGGCCAGCACGAACTTTAGTACGATCAACTTCTGAAAATAAATCATTTGAATATCCGTGACGAAGAGTACGCAGCCGGGGCTTGGGTGCGTCACCCAAAAATTGCTTTTCTAGAACAGCACGCCAGCGGTCTGTGAAAGCAAATACAACTGATGCTTCGCGGCGAATCATTTCCATAAACATCTGACGTTGTCCTACGTACACTTGGTCCAAATAGATAATAATCTTGAAACGCCGACGCTCATCGGCATTCAACTGCTTGGTAATCTCTTCAAGAAACTTACATACAACCAAGGAATCATTGTAAATGATGATGACATCGGGCTGAACCTGCTTGATGACTTCGGGAAGACGCTTATATCCAAATCCCTGCTCAAAAGGCTGTTCCATTGCACCGGCATCAAAACTGTTTACATTTGAAGGATAAGGTCTGTAATCAGGAATTGCTGTTTTAGCCCGCTGAAAACCGTAATGATGTAACTCTACATCTGGCTTTTTTGCTAGATACTTCACAATATTGTAGGTTACTTTACTATAACCCGTAAATTGCTGAATATGAGTGCCTACGAGCAAGACCTTCTTCTTTCGGTTTTGAAGTCTATCCAGCGAAATAGTTGTTGTATTATACGGAGGCGGAGGAGGCTGAGCAGACTGCATTTGTAGCATTTGTGTCTCAACATTCTTCATAATTTCAGGTGAAATAGGGCCATTCTGCGCCTGAAGTGTTGATAGCAGTGCCAACAGATTGGAATTCATATTAATTCTTTTTGGTGAAATTGGTTTAAATCAAAGATGCGGGAATTACATAGGATGTCTAAAAGGGCAACAATGCCTAAGAAAAAAGTAATTTCTAAGAAACTGAGGGAAGAAGTATGGTTAAAA
>Ga0209598_10000509_pt1 | contig 30989 bp, 24 predicted proteins | sample M_140807_EF_Meta_FD_187317 | JGI IMG/M metagenome (GOLD analysis project Ga0209598, IMG submission 187317) | Freshwater microbial communities from Lake Montjoie, Canada to study carbon cycling - M_140807_EF_MetaG (SPAdes) (version 2) | ecosystem: Environmental > Aquatic > Freshwater > Lake...
CAGGGGCGGACGCAATGAGTCCGGTCGCCCTGGCACAGGGGCGGACGCAATGAGTCCGGTCGCCCTGGCACTGAGCCTGCTGGGCATTGTCGCCCTGACCCTGGGCACCGCGGTGTTCGTCGCCGCGGAGTTCTCCCTGACCGCACTCGAACGCAGCACCGTCGACGCCAACGCCCGCACCGGCGGCAGGCGCGACAAGATGGTGCAACGCGCCCACCGGACGCTGTCGTTTCAGCTGTCCGGCGCCCAAATCGGGATCTCGATCACCACGTTGATCACCGGCTATCTGGCCGAGCCGGTGATCGCGCGGCTGCTGGCGCCGGCGCTGTCCGCGGCGCGGGTTCCCGAGCGGTGGGTCGGCGGTATCGCGTTGATCGCCTCACTGTTCATCGCGACGTCGGTGTCGATGGTGTTCGGCGAACTCGTCGCGCAATATCTGGCGGTGGCGGTGCCGCTGCGGACCGCGCGACTGGTTGCCGGCCCGCAGGTGCTGTTCTCCGCGATGTTCACCCCGCTGATCCGGCTCACCAACGGAACCGCCAACCGGGTGCTCCGGCGTCTGGGCATCGAGCCCGCCGACGAACTGAGTTCGGCGCGCTCACCGCAGGAACTCGTGTCGCTGGTGCGCACCTCGGCTAAGCGGGGGTCGTTGGATCAACCCACCGCCAGCCTGGTGGACCGCTCATTGCAGTTCGGCGGACGCATCGCCGAGGAATTCATGACACCGCGATCCAAAATCGAATCGCTGGAAGCCGACGACACGGTGGCCGATCTGCTGGAGATGGTTCGGCGCACCGGACACTCCCGATTCCCGGTCACCGAGGGCGATCTTGATGAGACCCTCGGAGTGGTCCACCTCAAACAGGTCTTCGAAATACCGCACGCGCAACGACTCGGCACCAGACTCGACACGCTGGCCCAGAAGGTTCCCGTCGTACCCTCGACACTCGACGGTGATGCCCTGATGCAGCAGATCCGCGCCAGCGCAGTGCAGGCGGCGCTGGTGGCCGATGAATACGGCGGTATCGCCGGCATGGTGACCGTGGAAGACCTGATCGAGGAGATCGTCGGGGATATTCGCGACGAGCACGACAAGTCCACTCCCGATGTGGTGACAATAGCTGGCGGGCACCGGGTTTCCGGGCTTCTTCGGATCGACGAGGTCGCCGAGGCAATCGATTTCCGGGCACCCGAGGGTGATTACGAGACCATTGGCGGACTGGTGATGGCGGTGCTGGGCCACATCCCCACCGAGGGCGAGTCGGTGGAACTCACCGCCTTCGATCCTGACGCGCACGTCGACCACCCGCCGCGGTGGCGGGCGACGGTGGCCCGGATGCACGGTCGCCGCATCGATCTGATCGATCTCGTCAAAACCGGCCCCACCCGCGATCACACCGGGGGCCTGCTCTGATGGCTGACGTTTTCGCGATCCTGCTCACCGTGTTGCTCATCGCGGCCAACGCGTTCTTCGTCGCCGCCGAGTTCGCCCTGATCTCTGCGCGCCGAGACCGTCTGGAGGCGCTGGCGGAGCAGGGTAGGAGCAGCGCCGTGACCGTGATCCGCGCGGGCGAGAACCTCTCGGTGATGCTGGCGGGCGCCCAGTTGGGTATCACGGTGGGCTCGATCGTCCTGGGCCGCGTCGGCGAACCCGCTGTGGCGCACCTGCTCGAACCGGTGTTTGCGTTGTTCGGTGTGTCGCCGGCACTGCTGCACACCGTGTCGTTCATCGTCGCGATCACGATCGTGGTGATCCTGCACGTGCTACTGGGCGAGATGGTGCCTAAGAACATCGCACTGGCCGGACCGGAGAAGGCCGCGATGCTGCTCGTTCCGCCGTATCTGCTCTGGGTCAAAGTGACCCGGCCGATCATCGCCGTCTACGACTGGTGCGCAAAGTTGATCGTGCGGGCTCTGGGTGTGGAACCCAAGACCGAGTTGGAGAACACCGTCTCGATGGTGGAGTTGGCCGAGATGATCGCGGAGTCGCGCTCCGAGGGCCTGCTCGACCCCGAGGAACATATGCGACTGTCGCGCGCGCTGCAGATCCGCAACCGGGTCGCCGGAGACGTCAGCGTTCCGGTGTCGGCGATCCGAACGGTGCCTATCGCGGCCGCCGGGACCGGGCCGCGGGTCGCAGATATCGAACAGGCATTGGCCGCAACGGGATACTCCCGCTTCCCGGTCATCGACGAGGCCGGTGCGTTCATCGGCTTCGTGCATATCAAGGACATCCTGGACCTGATTGAGCATCCCGGTGCCGTGGTCAGCGCGTCGGCGGTGCGTTATCTGCCGCGACTGCTCGCCACCACACCGCTGCCCGATGCGCTATCCGGGCTGCGCCAGAACAACAGCCACCTGGCATTGCTGACCGACGCCGACGGCGCTGTCAGTGGATTGCTGGCTCTGGAGGACCTCGTGGAGGACGTGGTGGGAACGGTGCGCGACGGCGTGCACCGATAGGATCAGAGGTCCTTTGAGGGAGGAACCATGACGGATCGGGTCGCAGTAGGCAATCTGCGGGTTGCGCGGACGCTGTATGACTTCATCACCGACGAGGCACTGCCCGGCACCGGTATCGACCCGGACACCTTCTGGTCCGGCGCCGACACGTTGGTTGCCGACCTCGCGCCGCGCAACGCCGAGTTGCTCGCCCGCCGCGACGGCCTGCAGGCGCAGATCGATAGGTGGCACCGCCAGCGCGTCATCGGCGGAATCGACGCGGCCGAGTACCGGAAGTTCCTCGCCGATATCGGATACCTGGTGCCCGAACCCGCCGACTTCACCATCTCCACCTCGGGTGTCGACGCCGAGATCACCTCGACGGCGGGCCCGCAACTGGTGGTGCCGATCCTCAACGCGCGCTTCGCTCTCAACGCCGCCAATGCGCGCTGGGGATCGCTGTACGACGCCCTGTACGGCACCGACGTCATCAGCGACGAGGGCGGCGCGCAGGCGGGTTCGACCTACAACACCGTGCGCGGCGACAGAGTCATCAGCTACGCCAAACGATTCCTCGACGACGTGGTCCCGCTGAGTTCGGGCAGCTACTCCCACGTGACCCGCTTTTTGATCTCCGATGGCGAACTGGAAGTGGCGCTATCCGACGGTGACGTCACCGGCCTGGCCGACGCCGCGCAGTTCGCCGGTTACACCGGAGAGCCGGACGCGCCGGCGTCGGTGCTGCTGGTCAACCACGGACTGCACATCGAGATCCTGATCGACCGCGAGTCCCCGATCGGCTCGACCGATCCGGCTGGGATCGCCGACGTCATCTTGGAATCGGCCATCACCACGATCATGGATTTCGAGGATTCGGTGGCCGCGGTCGACGCTGACGACAAGGTGCTGGGTTACCGAAACTGGTTGGGGCTCAACAGGGGTGACCTGTCTGAGTCGGTGACCAAGGGCACCACAACCTTCACCCGGGTACTCAACGACGACCGCTCCTACATCGCCGGCGACGGTTCGCCCTTCACCCTGCCCGGCCGCAGCCTGTTGTTCGTCCGCAATGTCGGTCACCTGATGACCAACGATGCCATCGTTGACGCCGACGGGAACGAGATTCCCGAAGGAATCCAGGACGCACTGTTCACCGGACTGATCGCCATGCACGGGCTTGCCGCCAATCCGGATAACGGGCCGTACCGCAACAGTCGCACGGGTTCGATCTACATCGTCAAGCCGAAGATGCACGGGCCTGAGGAGGTGGCGTTCACCGGTGAGTTGTTCAGCCGCGTCGAGAATGTGCTGGGTCTGCCGGCCAACACCCTCAAGGTCGGCATCATGGACGAGGAACGCCGCACCTCGGCGAACCTCAAGGCGTGCGTGAAGGCCGCCGCTGATCGGATCGCATTCATCAACACCGGATTCCTCGACCGCACCGGAGATGAGATTCATACCTCGATGGAGGCCGGTCCGATGATCCGCAAGGGCGCGATGAAATCCCAGCCGTGGATCCTGGCGTACGAGGATCAGAACGTCGACGTCGGCCTGGCCGCCGGCTTCTCCGGCCGCGCCCAGATCGGCAAGGGCATGTGGGCGATGACCGACCTGATGGCCGACATGGTGGAACAGAAGATCGCCCAACCCCGGGCCGGTGCCACCACGGCGTGGGTGCCCTCGCCCACCGCGGCAACTCTGCACGCCATGCACTACCACTATGTCGACGTCTATCAGGTGCACCGGGAACTGGCCGGGGTGAAGCGCGCCGGCATCGAGCAGCTGCTGACGATCCCGTTGGCGCAGAGCGGGTTTGGCTGGTCACCGGAGGAGATCCACGAGGAGGTCAACAACAACTGTCAGTCGATCCTGGGCTATGTGGTGCGCTGGGTCGACGCCGGTGTGGGGTGCTCGAAGGTTCCCGACATTCACGATGTCGCGCTGATGGAGGACCGTGCGACGCTGCGGATCTCCAGCCAGTTACTGGCCAACTGGCTGCACCACGGTGTCATCACCGTCGACGACGCCACATCCAGCCTGCGCCGAATGGCGGCGGTGGTCGACGAGCAGAACGCCGACGATCCCACCTACCGTCCGATGGCACCGGATCCGGACGCCAGCGCCGCCTTCCAAGCCGCCCAGGAACTCATCCTGTCCGGTGCCGAACAGCCCAGCGGCTACACCGAACCGATCCTGCACCGGCGCCGACGCGACTACAAAGCCGCCCTCGCAGGGAAGAGGGACAGCTAGATGGGCAGACACAGCATGCCCGCGCCGGGGGAATCCTTCGGCGAACCGGACGAGCCAACCGACGCCCACACCGATGCCGGCGCCGACGCCGACCCGTCGGGCCGCATACCGCGCGCCGACGGCGACTGGCAGGGCCGGCGCCGCCGGACCGACAGCACCCCGCGCGGAGTGAGTAGGGGCGTGATCGCCGGTCTGGTCGCCGTCGTGGTTCTGGTGGGCGCAGTCATTGCGTGGCGATTCTTCGGTGACGCAATGTCCCGACGATCCCAGGACGCCGCCCAGCAATGCGTGCAGGGCACCGCCACCGTGGCGGTCGTGGCCGACTCCGCGATCGTCGAGAACATCACGGCATTTGCCGAGGCCTATAACGCCGAGGCCACGCCAGTGGGTGACAAGTGCGTGACTGTCGCTGTGACACAGGCAGATTCGAAATCGGTAATCAACGGTCTGGTCGGTACCTGGCCCGCTGAACTCGGCGAGCGTCCGGCGTTGTGGATCCCAGCGAGTTCGGTGCAGTCGGCGCGGTTGCAGGCCGTGGCCGGCAAGCAGATCGTCAGCGATGCGCGGTCGCTGGTCAGCTCGCCGGTGGTGCTGGCGGTCCGGCCGCAACTGACCGCCGCACTTGGCCAGCAGGGTTGGCCGGCCCTGCCCGCCCTGCAGACCAACCCAACCGCCTTGGACGCGAGTCTGCCGGGCTGGGGCGCACTGCGACTGGCACTGCCGGTCGCCGGCGCCAGCGATGCCGCCTACCTGGCAGCCGAAGCTGTCGCGACAACTGCGGCCCCGCCCGGCGCGCCACCCACCGCGGGCCTCGGCGCCGTCAGCGCATTGCTGGGCGCACAGCCCCAACTGGCCGATAACACCGCCGATCTGGCCTGGAACGCCCTGACCGTCGCCGGTGATCCGGCGGCCGCCCCGGTGCACGCGATGGTCATCACCGAGCAGCAGTTGTTCGCGCGGACATCGGCACTGCCGGACGCCAAGAGCCAGGTCGCGGAGTGGATCCCGGACGGTCCGGTCGCCGTTGCCGACTTCCCCACCGTCCTGCTGGCCGGCCCCTGGCTGGCCGAGGAACAGGTCAGCGCCGCCAGCGAGTTCGCCCGCTTCATGGACACCCCCGATCAACTGGCCGAGTTGGCCAAGGCCGGGTTCCGCGCGACGGGGACCACCGCGCCGGGCAGCGACGTGGTGGGTTTCCCCACGCTGGGCGCGACGCTACCGGTCGCTGACGACGCAACCCGCGCCGCCATCGCCGGTGCGGTGGCCCCGGCGTCCGCGGCGACCACCACCGTGATCCTCGACCAGGGCATGACCGGTGACGAGGGTGGCCGTTCACGGCTGGCAGGCGTCACTGCGGCACTGACTAATCGAATCGCTGCACTGCCGCCCAACGCCGTCGTCGGGCTGTGGACATTCGACGGCGCCGACAGTCGCCCGGTGGTACCCACCGGAGCGCTGTCCGACGATCTCGGCGGCCAGCCCCGGTCAGCGGCATTGACCTCAACTCTGGCAGGACTGTCACCCACCGGCGGCGGTGCGGTGTCGTTCACCACACTGCCTCGCGCCTACACCGATGCGCTCGCCAATTACCGCCCCGGCCAACCGAATTCGATCCTGGTGATCACCCAGGGCCCACATACCGATCAGACCCTGGACGGTCTCGGGCTGCAGAACTACCTGAAGTCCGCCGCCGACCCGAACCGACCGGTGACCATCAACGTCATCGACCTCGGCGGTGACCCCGACCGTCCGGTATGGGAGGCGGTAACACAAGTCTCCGGCGGCAGCTACCAGGAGATCGCCACCTCGGACTCGCCCGAACTGGTCGCGGCGATCGCCCGGATGCTGTCTTAGCGGCTTCGCTGCCCGACGGCGAGCACGTCACGGGTAGAACTGATCGTTGTCCTTGCAGACCGCTGCCCACTCTTCGGGCGTCGGGGTGAACCGGCCGGCCGCGACCTCACCGAGCATCTCGAAATAGCCCTCGCGAGGCGCACCGGGGGTGAACAGGATGAGCATCGACGCCGACCCGTGGTCGTTGCGGAAACTGTGGATACCGCCTTTGGGCACCAGCAGGAAGTCCCCCGGGCCCGCCTCGTGCTCGGTGGATCCGTCGAAGAGGGTGACGACTCCCGACAACACGAAGAACGACTCCGAGATCGAGCGATGAAAGTGCGGCGCGGGACCGCCGGCCTGCTCGCCGAAGTCCCAGCGGTAGAGCCCGAACTCCCCGGCTGACTGGGCGGCCGTCGCAAGGTACGAGACCCGCACTCCGCTCGCCATCACGATGTCGGCGTCAGCCGTGGCCGGCCGCAGGATGGCGCTGGGCTCGCCGGTGTCGCCGAGGTACACCGGTTCGGGATAGCTCAGTTCGGGGTAACTCATAAGCGCACGCTACGCATGCACGGTATTAGCGCGCACGGCGTTCAGGCGAAGGCCTCCACCGGCGGACACGAGCACACCAGGTTGCGGTCGCCGTAGGCGCCGTCGATCCGCCGTACCGACGGCCACACCTTCGGACGGAAGGCCTTGCCCAACGGGTAGGCCGCCTGCTCCCGGGTGTACGGGTGGTCCCAGTTCTCCACCAGCAGGCAACCGGCGGTGTGCGGTGCATTGTGCAACGGGTTGTCCTCGAGCGGCCAGTGACCCGAGGCCACCTGGGCGATCTCCTCGCGAATGGCGATCATCGCCTCGCAGAACGCGTCAACCTCGGTCAGGCTCTCGCTCTCGGTGGGCTCGACCATCAGGGTGCCGACGACGGGGAAGCTCATGGTGGGTGCGTGAAAGCCGTAGTCCGCCAGGCGTTTTGCGACATCGTCTACGGTGACGCCGGTGGCCTTGGTAATGGGCCGCAGATCCAGGATGCATTCGTGGGCCACCATGCCGTTCTCCCCGGTGTAAAGCACCGGGTAGTACTCGTCGAGTCGACGAGCAATGTAGTTGGCCGACGCGATCGCGGCCAGCGACGCCGTTCGCAATCCGGCCGCCCCCATCATCCGGATATAGGCCCAACTGATCGGCAGGATTGAGGCCGACCCGTAGGGCGCCGACGACACCGGATGGCCGCCCGGGAGTTCCGGGGCCAGCGGATGGCCTGGCAGATAGGGCGCCAGATGTGCGCGCACAGCGACCGGCCCCACGCCGGGCCCACCCCCGCCGTGCGGAATGCAGAACGTCTTGTGCAGATTGAGGTGGCTGACGTCGCCGCCGAACTTGCCCGGCCGGGCCACACCCACCAGGGCGTTGAGGTTGGCGCCGTCCACATAGACCTGGCCGCCGGCGTCGTGCACCGCCGCGCAAATATCGGCGATGTCGTGCTCGAAGACGCCGTGGGTGGACGGGTAGGTGATCATCAACGCCGCCAACTTTCCGGCATGCTCGGCGATCTTCGCGCGCAGTTCGTCAAGATCGACGTCACCGTTGTCGCGGCAGCCGATCACCACCACGCGCATGCCGACCAGGGCGGCCGAGGCAGCGTTGGTGCCGTGCGCGCTCGACGGGATCAGGCACACGTCGCGTTGCGACTCGCCGCGCCCGGCGTGGTAGTCGCGGATGGCGAGCAGTCCGGCGTACTCGCCCTGGGAACCCGCATTGGGCTGCAGCGAGATCTCGTCGTAGCCGGTGATACCGGTCAGCCAGTCCTGTAGATCCGCGATCAGCCGTCGCAGACCGACCGCGTCATCAGCCGGGGCGAACGGGTGTAACCGGCCGAACTCAGGCCAGGTGACCGCCTCCATCTCAGCGGCGGCGTTGAGTTTCATGGTGCACGAGCCCAGCGGGATCATGCTGCGGTCCAGCGCGATGTCCTTATCGGACAGCGCACGCAGATAACGCATCATCGAGGTTTCGGTACGGTACCTGGTGAATGCCGGATGATTCAGGAAATCGGTTGTGCGGGTGGCGATTTGCGGTCCGGCGAAGTCGCCGGCAACGTTCGCGCCGAAGGCCTGCAGAACCCGGGCAACCTGTTCTGCGGTGGTGGTCTCGTCGCACGCGATCGAGATGTGGTCGTCGCCGGCGCGCCACACGTTGATGCCCAGGGCCTTGGCGGCAGCCTGAATCGCGGTGGCCTGCCCCGGTACGCGTGCAAGTACCGTGTCGAAGAAATTGTCGTGCACCACGTCGATACCGGCGGCGGCCAAACCGGCCGCCACGCTACGGGCGTGACCGTGCACCCGCCGGGCGATAGCGGTGAGGCCGTCGGCGCCGTGATAACTGGCGTACATCGCGGCCATCACCGCCAGCAGGACCTGGGCGGTGCAGATGTTGCTCGTCGCCTTGTCCCGGCGGATGTGCTGTTCGCGCGTTTGCAGTGACAACCGGTAGGCCGGCGCGCCGTCGGCGTCCAGGGACACCCCGACCAACCGGCCGGGTAACTGACGCGCGTGGTTGGTGTGTACCGCGAGGTACCCGGCATGCGGACCGCCGAATCCCATCGGAACCCCGAATCGCTGGGCGGTACCGAATGCGACGTCGGCCCCGATATCCCCGGGCGGGGCGATCAGCGTGAGCGCCAGCAGGTCGGCGCCGAGCGCCACCAGGGCGCCGCGGTCGTGTGCCTGCTCGATGAGCGCCGACCAGTCGGTGAGGCGTCCGCTGGCGCCGGGAAGCTGGGCGATCACGCCGAAGAACTCCCCGTCGGGTAGACCATCGCGCAGGTCGGCGGTGACGATCTCGATGCCGAGTGGCTCGGCACGGGTGGCCAACACGGCGGCGGTCTGGGTGAAAACGTCGACGTCGACGGCCAGTCGGTGGGCCGATCCGCGCACCGCGCGGTGCATCAGGGTCATCGCCTCGGCGGCCGCGGTGCCCTCGTCGAGCATCGAGGCGTTGGCGATATCGAGGCCGGTGAGATCGGCGATCATGGTCTGGAAATTCAGCACCGCCTCCAACCGGCCCTGGCTGATCTCCGGCTGGTAGGGCGTGTAGGCGGTGTACCAGGCCGGGTTCTCCAGGACGTTGCGCAGCAGGACCGGCGGGGTGAGCGTGTCGTAGTAACCCTGACCGAGCATCGACACGTCGACGGTGTTGGAGTCGGCCAGTACCCGCAGTTCGGCCAGCGTTTGATGTTCGGAGATGGGTGCCGGCAGCGTTTCCAGACCGGGCGCCGTGCCGTCGGCACCGAGTGCGTCGAGGATCGCGGCCGGCAGCGCTTTGGCCGCCAACTCATCCAGCGATGTGACGCCGATAACGCCGAGCATGGTGGCCAGAGCGTCGGCATCGAGGCCGATATGGCGGGGGGCGAAGTTCTCAGACACAGGCAATCCTCGGGGTGGACGTGACGATCGGACGTCCTCCCCCTCTGTCATGGGTGCCTGAGAGATTCAGCGACGCCTGGTCGCTTTTCCCCATCGGCGGGTGGCCGCGAAGCGGCCGCCGCTTTCCAGAGGCATCGTGTTCCAGTACGGTCCTGGTGCCTGAGAGATTGACGGAGAGGTGTTGCTCCTTCGGCGTCCGCGACTGGCTGTCGCGAAACTCTCCCGCACGGGGTCGATGCTGTGCCCACTCTAGCCGCGAGCAGACATAAAGTCGCATCGGCGCGGCCGAAAACGTGCGAGTTTGTGTCTGCTCGCGGGCCGGCGGCGCGGAATGAGGGCGCGAGGGAGGCCGGTTTCAGCCGATCTTACGGTCGCGGTTCTTGCGCCGGGAGGCCAACTCGTCCTCGGGTGCGGCGATGGATTCGCCGCCGTCGGCACGCTCGCCGGGGAAATCGGCGATGGTGCCGGTCAGCTCGCGCATTGCGCCGCTGACCGCGATACCGAAGACGCCCTGTCCGCCCTGCAGAAGGTCGATGACCTCTTCGGCCGAGGTGCACTCGTAGACGGACGTGCCATCGGAGAACAGCGTGATGTTGGCCAGGTCCTGCACGCCGCGCTGGCGCAGGTGGTCGACTGCGACGCGGATGTTGTGCAGCGAGATTCCGGTGTTGAGCAGGCGTTTGACGATCTTGAGAACGAGGATGTCCTTGAAGGAGTACAGCCGCTGGCTGCCCGACCCGGCCGCGCCGCGGATCGACGGCACCACCAGCTCGGTACGTGCCCAGTAGTCCAACTGGCGGTAGGTGATGCCGGCGATCTGGCAGGCGCTGGGCCCGCGGTGGCCGACGAGTTCGTCGGGCACCGAGTCGTCGGGAAACAGGCCGGCCTGTATGGGTTGACTCACCTGGGCCTGACTCACCTCGGCTTTACTCACCTCGGCTTTACCCACCTCGGCTTTACCCACCGTGAGGTCCAGTTGTTCCTGACGTGGCTCGTCGCCCACGATGGTTCCTCTCGCCGTTCCAACCGGTGGCCCGCTAGTCCCTGCGGCCGACTCCCGCGTTCCCCAGAGTGCTCTGAGCATACGCCTTACCGGCGTGTGATTATGGGAGTCGCCGCGTCAAAAGTATGGCGTCACAGGTCAGGCGTCGTGGCATCCGAAGGGCGTGTCGCCGCCGCACGGACTCAGATGAGACTGATCCGTGATCGCACCGAATCCGCCTCAGATCGCTTTGAAATCATCCGGGGACACCTGGTCGAGGAATTCCTTGAATTTCTCGACCTCGTCTTCGCGCAGCGTGCCGGCGGAACCCTCGTCGGCGTCGTCGGGCATCAGCAGGCCGGCCACGTCAAGCACCGCCTCCTCGACGTGGATGGGCACGCCCATGCGTAGCGCCAGGGCCACCGAATCCGACGGCCGCGCCGACACCCGGACGTCATGATCGAACACCAGATCGGCGTAGAAGGTGCCTTCCTGAAGATCCACGATCCGGACCTCCTTGAGCGAATGTCCAAGGGCGCCAATGACATCGCGGAAGAGGTCGTGGGTCAGCGGCCGGGGCGGCTCCACACCCTGCTGCTCGAGGATGATCGCCTGCGCTTCGGTCTCGCCGATCCAGATCGGCAGGTAGCGATCGCCGGCTGACTCCCGCAGCAGCAGCACCGGCTGATTCGCGGGCTGGCGAAACTGGACGCCGATTATGAGAACCTCAGCCATCTGAACCCGACCTCCGCCCAAGAGATGCAACCCGGACCTGCACTTGCCCCAGCCTGGCAGAGTCTAGTACTCAGCGGTCCAGAACGTCGCGTACGGCGGACTTGATCAGCGAGGTGTGCAGGGTTATCGCCAGCGCCGCGACCTCCCGGGCCAGGTCGTCGGCCCGGTCGCGGGCACCGGTCGTGCCGGCCTTGCCGACCGGTCCGGCGATCTGGGCGATCAGATCGGACTGCCGGTCGGCGGCGGAACGGAAAGCACGCAGATGCCGGGGTTCCACGCCGTACTCGGCCAGCGCCGCGGCGCACTGGGCGATCACCACCGCATGTTCGTCGAAGAACCCGCCCGGACCGGTGGTGATGACCCCGGCCTTGCGCAGGGCGGTGATGAGTTCGGTGGCCACGCCCGAGCGCTCCAGCAGATCCTCACGGGTCAGCCGAACCGGCGCGGGTCCGCCGCCGGCGCCGTCGCCACGGCCGCTTTGCGGCTCATTGTTGCGGCCGCTTTGCGGCTCATTGTTGCGGCCGCGTTGCGGCCCATTGTTGCGGCCGCGTTGCGGCCCATCGTCGCTCGGCTTGCCCACCGGGACCAGTCGTGGCGCCGGGTATAGCGAGTCCTGGAGCGGCAGTTCACCGTCCGGCTGGGCGTCGAGTTGAGCTTTGATGACTTTCAGCGGCAGGTACTGATCGCGTTGCGCGGTCAGGATGAACCGCAACCGGGAGCTGTCGTAGGCGGTGAACCGGCGGTAGCCCGACGGGCTGCGCTGCGGGTTAACCAGACCCTCGGACTCCAGGAACCGGATCTTGGAGATCGTCACGTCGGGGAACTCCGGCCGCAGCAGATCCAGCACCGCTCCGATGGACATCCCGGCCGGCTCGGGACTATCGGGAGCGCCCACTAGCTCCCCGTACCACCGTCACCGCCGGCCGGCGTGGGGCCGGTCAGGAACACCAGTCGGAACTTGCCGATCTGAACCTCGTCGCCGTTGGCCAGGATGGCGGAGTCGACCGGTTCCCGATTGACGTAGGTTCCGTTGAGGCTGCCGACGTCGACCACCTGAAAGTCGTTGCCGTCCAACCGGAATTCGGCGTGCCGACGGCTGACGGTCACATCGTCGAGGAAGATGTCGGAGTCGGGATGACGCCCGGCCGACGTGGTGGGCTGATCGAGCAGGAACCGGGAGCCGGCGTTGGGGCCGCGCTTGACCACCAGCAGTGCCGCGCCCACCGGTAGGCCCTCGACCCCGGACACCCCCGAATCGGCTGCCGGGCTGACCGGCGCATCGAGATCGTTGAGGAAATCTGCACGGAAGACCGACGTCGTCTCCACGGTGACGTCGTCGGAGGACTCGTCAGCCCCCGATTGTCGGCCCATGTCCGTCAACTGCTACTCCCTCGCCATTGCGATCCGACCGGCCGTACCGCCCGCAGATTGCGCAACCCTAACAATCACCGCGTCGGCACAGCGCCGATTTCAGTTCAGTGTGCCCCGATAGGCGTCTGCGTCCAGCAGTGCCGCCAGCCCTTCGTCGAGGGTATCGCCGTCGGCCCGCAGCTCCAAGAGCCATCCCTGGCCGTACGGGTCGGAATTGACCAGCTGGGGGTCGCCGTCGAGCTCACCGTTGACCGCGGCCACGGTGGCCGTGAGCGGGGCGAACAGGTCCGACACCGACTTGGTCGACTCAACTTCGCCGAACGCCTCCCCTGCGGTGACCTCGGTTCCGACGTCGGGCAACTGGACGAAGACCACATCGCCGAGAGCATCCTGGGCGAAGTCGGTGATACCGACCCGGACAGTGTCCGCACCCGTGCGCAGCACCCACTCGTGCTCAGCGGTGTAGTGAAGTTCGGCGGGGATGTCGCTCACGGGGCTCCTCTGTCTGCTGGTCCGGTATGGGCAGAGCGTATTACCTTAGGCATCCGGCGCACCACCAGGCGCACCCGAAGCAGATACAGCACCGCGGCCCACAGGTACATGCCGATGCCCCAGATCACAAAACCCCACCCGCAAGCGCCAATCACCTTGCTCCACAACGCATCCCACTGCCCTAACAGGACGAGCGGGAATCCGACCATCAACGAGAACGTGGCGGCCTTGCCGACATAGCTCACCGGCAATGCCGTGATACCACGGCTGCGTAGCACCGGCAGGGTTGCAGCGAGCGCCGCGTCGCGACCGAGCAGGATCGCGACCACCCACCACGGCACCACGCCGGCCAGGGCCAGGCCCACCGGGACCGCGACCATGTAGATCCGGTCGACCAGTGGGTCGAGCAACTCCCCCAGTCGCGACGACTGGTTGGCCACCAGTCGGGCGATCTTGCCGTCGGCCCAGTCCGAGACACCGCCGAACATCAGGATCGCCACCGACGGGCCCCAGTCGTGCCGAACCAGCAGCAGGTACAGGAATACCGGCACCAGGATCAGCCGGATCACGCTGAGGACGTTCGGGATCGTCAGCACCCGGCCCTGCATCTAGCGGAACACCCCGGGCAGGCTCATCGCCGACAGGCTGTCGTCGCGAAGCGGGTTGTCGTGAACCATGTAGGTCCACGTCGAGGTCGGACGGGCCAGCTTGGACAGGTCCAGGCCGGGCTCGTCGACCAGGACGTTGGCCGTCTCGAAGGTCTGCTGCGACGCCTCGATGGCGTCGGCGGCCAGATTCGCGAACGCGTCAACGGCCAGCCGGTGGAATTCATCGAGCGGGTTCTGCCGCCCCAATGCGCGCAAATGGATGCTCTCCCGGATGTCGGACAGGTAGGCCAGGTGATCGGCCCAGCCGCGGTCGAGATGGAACAGCATGATCGTGCGGCAGATCCGTTCCAGATCCTCCTCGGAGGCGCTGCCGGCGAGTTCGTCGTAGCGCCCGCGCGTGAGCTCCTTCAACTCCTCGCGGGCGGCTGCGGTGCTCAACAGCCTGTTGCGCCGTTCGACGATGATCGCGCGCTGCTGGGCGATCAACTGGTTATAGCGCCAGGTGTTGGCATGCACATCGAGCAGGCGGCCCTCGGCCACCCGTTGGGCGTGATCGAGCAGGGCGGTGGCTTTGGGACTGGTGGCCCGGCCGGTCTCGTCGCACTCGTCGGGCAGCTTGCCCGGCTCGAGGTGGGCGGCGACGACGTCGTCCTCCCAGCTGGCGAAGAACACCGACGACCCCGGGTCGCCCTGGCGGCCGGCCCGGCCGCGGAGTTGGTTGTCGAGGCGTTCGGTGCGATGCCGTCCGGTGCCGATCAGATGCAGGCCACCGAGTTCGGCGACCTGATCGTGGTCGGCCTCATCGGATCCGCCGAGTCGGATGTCGGTGCCGCGCCCGGCCATCTGGGTCGAGACCGTCACCGCGCCGAGCGTGCCCGCCTCGGCGATGACGCGAGCCTCCTCCTCGTCGTTCTTGGCGTTGAGCACCACCGCCGGCACCCCGCGGCGCACCAGGCGGGCGTGCAGATCCTCGGATTCGGCGACGTCCTGGGTACCGACCAGGATCGGCTGCCCGGTGGCGTGCACCTCGATGATGTGGTCGACGATGGCGTCATTCTTGGCCCCGACGCTGACGTAAACCCGGTCTGGCTCATCGACCCGGACGTTGGCGGTGTTGGGCGGGATGGGCGACACCGCCAGTGAATAGAACTGGCGCAGCTGCTCGCCGGCGGCCAGTGCGGTGCCGGTCATCCCGCACACCGTGGGATAACGGTTGATCAGCGCCTGCACGGTGATGGTGTCGAGCACCTCGCCGGTCTCGGTGGTCTCGATACCCTCCTTGGCTTCGACCGCCGCCTGCAGGCCGTCCGGCCAGCGTTGCAGTGCGGCGATCCGGCCGCGGGAGGCATTGATCAACTGAACCGCGCCGTCGCGCACGATGTAGTGCACATCGCGCGCCAGCAGCACATGGGCGTGCAATGCGACGTTGACTTCGGTCAGCGTGGTGGCGACGTTCTCCTCGGCGTACAGGTCGATACCGCCGAGTGCGCGCTCCAGCCGCTGGGCGCCGGCCTCGGTGAGGTGCACGTTGCGATTGTCGTCATCGGTGGCGAAGTACCGGTCGGCATGCTTGTCGGCGACGAGCTCGCCGACCAACCGAACGATCTCCAGTTTCGGCGTCTCCCGGTGCGAGGTGCCGGCCAGCACAAGCGGCACCAGTGCCTCGTCGACCATCACCGAGTCGGCCTCGTCGACAATCGCGACATCGGGGTTGGGCGCCACCAGATCGGCGACGTCGGTGACCAACTGGTCGCGCAGCACATCGAAGCCGATCTCGTTGACTGACCCATAGGTGACATCACACTCATAGGCGGCGCGACGTTGCGCGGGCGTGGAATCCGCGGTGATCCAGCCGACCGTCAACCCCAGCGCCTCGATCAGCGGACCCATCCACTCGGCGTCGCGCCGGGCCAGATAGTCGTTGATGGTCACCACGTGGACGTTGCGGCCGGCCAGGGCGTATCCGGCCGCGGCGATCGCGCCGGACAGCGTCTTGCCCTCGCCGGTACCCATCTCGATGACGTCCCCGGCCATCATCCGCAGCGCACCGAGCAACTGGACGTCGAACGGCGTGAGGCCGGTCGAGCGCTGCGCCGCCACCCGCGCGATAGCCAGGAACTGCGGGGCATCGGCCGAGTCGGCGAGGTCCTCAAGATTCAGCAACCGGGCCGCCCTGGCCAATTCGTCGTCAGTCAGGTCGGCGGCCTTATCGGCGAACTCGGCCGCGGCCGAAACCTCGGCCATCGAGCGCGCTTTGACCTTTTCATCGGTCGCCCCGAGCATGCGCCAGAAGCCCCGACTCAGTCGGCCCTGGCCGGGAGCGCCGGTCTTGGAAGTTCCGCCGGCCCTAGAAATCTTCGCCACGGGCACAACCGTACCGGCGGTAGGCCCACGACACGATGCTGCGGTAGCTTGCCCCAAGGCGTCGGCCCACGCCCGCAGGGAGGAAATAGCTGTGGACACGTTCACCCCGTCGCTGGACTGGGCGCACGAACTGGTGCCATCGCTGGTGTGGATCCTCAAGGCCTGGGGGCTCGCCGCGGCGGGCGCACTGCTGGTGTTGTTCCTGCTGGCCCGGTTCACGCTCTGGGGCCGGCAGTACTGGCGGGTCACCGGCGCCTACTTCACCGGCAGGCAGAGTCTGGGCCGCTGGGCCTGGCTGGCCGTACTGCTGTTGTCGACGATGATCGCGGTGCGGATCAACGTGCTGCTCAGCTATTACAGCAACGACCTCTTCGAGTCATTGCAGATGGCGTTCACCGCCCGCGGTGCCGACAACGGGGCCGCGCGCGAGTCCGCAGTCCGCGGATTCTGGTTCTCCCTGGTGGTTTTCGCGGTGCTGGCCACCATCTACATCAGCCGGGTGATGCTCGACATCTATCTGACCCAGCGTTTCATCATCCGATGGCGAACCTGGTTGACCGACCGGCTCACTGGCGACTGGCTCACCGGCCGCGCCTACTACCGGGCCCGGTTCACCGACACCGACACCGACAACCCCGACCAGCGCATCCAGCAGGATGTCGACGTCTTCACCACCGGGGTCGGCGCCAGTCCCAACACACCCATGGTGGGTTCGTCGAGCATGCTGGTGTTCGGGGCCATCGACTCGGTGGCCAATGTGGTGTCGTTCGTGCCGATCCTGTGGGGGCTGTCCGGCCCGGTGACACTGTTCGGCGTCACCCTGAACCGCGCGCTGTTCTGGGTGGCGTTCATCTACGTGTTCTTCGCGACGGTCATCGCGTTCTGGATCGGCCGCCCGCTGATCCGGCTGAGCTTCCGCAACGAGTCCACCAACGCCGCCTTCCGCTACGCGCTGGTCCGTCTTCGCGATGCAGCAGAAGCAGTCGGCTTCTACCGGGGCGAGAACGTCGAACGCGGCCTGCTGCGCCGCCGATACGACGCGATCATCGACAACTACCGAGCCTTCGTCCGCCGCACCATCGGACTGACCGGCTGGAACCTCGCGATGAGCCAGATCATCAGCCCGCTGCCGCTGTTGGTTCAGGCGCCGCGACTGTTCGCCGGCGAGGTCACCTTCGGCGACGTGACGCAGTCGTCGAGTGCGTTCTCCAACATCAGCGATTCGCTGTCCTTCTTCCGCAACGCCTACGACTCGTTCGCGGCCTACCGGGCATCCATCATCCGCCTGAACGGCATGGTTGAGACTGATCAGATCTCGCGCGAATTACCCAGTCTGGAAACGGTTCCCAGCACCGACGGGTCGGTGGAGTTGCGCCGGGTCGAGGTCCGCACACCCAGCGGCGCCCAACTGGTGGATCCGCTCGATCTGCGGCTGGAACCGGGCGAGGGTCTGGTGATCACCGGAGCTTCCGGCGCGGGTAAGACGACGTTGCTGCGTAGCCTCGCCCAGATGTGGCCGTACACCTCCGGCACCGTGATTCGCCCGCTGGACGGACACCAAACCATGTTCCTATCGCAGCTGCCCTATGTGCCGCTGGGTGACCTGCGCACCGTGGTGTCCTATCCGGCGAGTGCCGGCGATATCTCCGACGAGGACCTGCAGCAGATATTGGCCAGGGTCGCGCTGTCGCATCTGACCGGCCGACTCAATGAGGTGCAGGACTGGGCCAAGGTGCTCTCGCCGGGTGAGCAGCAACGGGTGGCATTCGCCCGGGTGCTGCTCAACAAGCCCAGAGCGGTCTTCCTCGACGAGGCCACCTCCGCGCTCGACGAGGGTCTGGAATACGCGGTGTACGACCTGGTGCGGACCGAGTTGCCGAACACGATTCTGGTGAGCGTCAGCCACCGGCCGAGCGTGGAGCAGCATCACCAACGCCACCTCGAGTTGCTCGGCGAGGGTGCGTGGCGACTGGGCGGAGTGGAACCCGCCGCACCGGTAACGGTCTAGCGCCGCAGGAGCAGCCAGATGGAATTGTTCAAGCCCTCCCTGGATTGGGCCAATGCGATTCCGGACTCCCTACTGTGGGCGGCCAAGGCCTGGGTGATCACCGCGGCGGTGGCTGTGGTGGTCCTGGTCCTGCTGGCCCGCTACACCACCTGGGGACGGCAGTTCTGGCGGGTTACCGGCGACTACTTCCGCGGTCGCGACGCCGTGGTGGTGTGGGCGTGGCTGGGGGTGCTGCTGTTCTCGACGCTCATCTCGGTGCGACTCGATGTGCTGCTGAGCTACCAGGCCAACGACCTCTACTCCTCGCTGCAGGTGGCCTTCGAGGGCAACGCGGCAGGCAATGGTGCCGTTCGCGAATCCGGCGTCTCCGGTTTCTGGGCTGCGATCGTCACCTTCGGACTGATCGCGGCTATCTACATCAGCCGGTATCTGCTCGATATCTATCTGATGCAGCGGTTCATCATCCGGTGGCGGGTGTGGCTGACCGACCGCCTCACCTCCGACTGGGTCTCCGGTGACGCGTTCTATCGTGGCCGGTTCCTGGATGATCCGGTCGACAATCCGGATCAGCGCATCCAACTCGACATCGACTCGTTCACCGGGTGTACCGGACAGGGCACCAACACCCCGACGGTGGGAACCTCGGCGACGTTGCTGTTCGGTGCGATCAACTCGCTGGTGTCGGTGGTGGCGTTCACCCCGATTCTGTGGGGCCTGTCCGGGCCGCTGACGCTGTTCGGAATCACCGTCGGGCATGCGCTGTTCTGGATCGCCCTGGCCTATGTGTTCGCCACGACAGTGATCGCATTCTGGATCGGCCGACCACTGATCCGGTTCAGCTTCCGCAACGAGATGACCAACGCGGCATTCCGGTACGCGTTGGTGCGGATGCGCGACGCGGCCGAGGCGATCAGTTTCTACCGGGGCGAGCGAGCCGAAAAGGCCGTGTTGCGAACGCGTTTCCGTGCCGTGATCGCCAACTACCGCGGTTTTGTGGCGCGGAGCCTGACCCTGCTCGGGTGGAATCAGGCGATCTCCCAGATCATCAACCCGCTGCCGCTGATCGTGCAGGCGCAGCGATTGTTCCGCGGCCAGATCACCTTCGGTGACGTGACGCAGTCAGCCGCCGCCTTCAGCAATGTGCACGACTCGCTGTCGTTCTTCCGGGCGGTCTACGACTCGTTCGCCTCCTACCGAGCCACCATTATCCGGCTCGACGGATTGGTCGAGGCCAACGATCAGGCCAGGCAGATGCCCCGGCTGCTGGTAGCCGAAAGCCCTGACGGCGCATTGGAATTGGATGATCTGGAGGTGCGCAATCCGGCCGGCCGGCAATTACTCGAACCCCTCGATCTGCGGCTCGAGCCGGGCGATTCGTTAATGATCACCGGGCCGTCCGGTGCCGGTAAAACCACGCTTCTGCGCAGCATTGCGCGGCTGTGGCCGTATGCCAGCGGCACCGTACGCCAACCAGGCGGCGACCGCGACGCGATGTTCCTGTCCCAGGTGCCGTATCTGCCGCTCGGCGATCTGCGGTCGGTGCTGTGCTATCCCGATGATGCGGCGGACATCGGCGACGAGAAACTGATCGCCGCACTCGACGAGGTGTCGCTGGGCCACCTCGGCACCCGGCTCAACGAGGATATCGACTGGTCCAAGACGCTGTCGCCCGGCGAGCAACAGCGCGTCGCGTTCGCGCGGGTGCTGGTGCAGGAGCCGACGGTGATCTTTCTCGACGAGTCCACCTCGGCCCTCGACGAGGGTCAGGAGTTCACCCTGTACCGACTGCTGCGCACCCGGCTGCCGAAGACCATCATGGTCTCGGTCACCCACCGCAACACCGTCAAGAAGCACCACAACTGTCACCTGCGCCTGCGCGGCGACGGCGGGTGGGAAGTGGACCGCGAACCCGCTCAGGTGTGACGCGCGCCCGCCGCCGCGTGCGCGCCTGCCCGGCGACCGAAGAACGACCCCTCGCCGAGTTGGGTGCCGCTGGAGTAGCCCTTGCCGTCCTGGGCGATATTCGACGCGCAGGTGCCGGCGGCGTACAGCCCGCCGATCACGCTACCGTCCTCCCGAAGCACCTCACCGTCGACGTCGGTGGCCAGACCACCCACGGTGAAGCCCGAATACATCGCTTTGCCCAGCGATAGGTCAAACACCGCCCACGGCGCTTTGTCTTGTGGCGCAAGGTATTCCGGCTGTTTGTGGAACTCCGGGTCTTCACCGTTGGCCGCGTGTTTGTTGTAACTGTCCAGCGTCGCGACCAGATTCCCCTCGGGGATTCCCAGCGCGGACTCCATCTCCTCGACCGTCTCGTAGCCGTCGATGAACTTGATCAGCGGGAACTCCGGGCGCTGCAGGTGATCCTCGTCGACGATCAGGAAGGCGGCGTGATCCGGCTGCTCCATCACGAAGCCCGAGGTGCGGGAATGGTAGGACTCCTCGGCCACGAACCTCCTACCGAGTTTGTTCACGATGAGCCCGGTCAGCAGGATCGCCGGCGGATACACCGGAGCGGTGATGAAGGACTGCTCCATGTGTTTGGTGGCGCCGCCCGCGGAGACGCCAAGGCGGATGCCCAGACCGTCGTCGTAGGTGTTGCCGAGAACGAACGGCTTCTCGGCGAGTTCCGGGGTGAACTTCGCCACCATCTCCGGGTTCATCACGAACCCGCCCGCGGCGATCACCACCGCCCTGGCGCGAATGGTTCCGGTCTCGCTGAATCGCTTCCATGACACACCGACAACGTTGCCGTCTTGGGTCACCAGGTTCGTCGCGCCGGTCTCGTAGCGGATCTCGATGTCGAGTTCGGCGGCCCGTTTCACCAACAGGTCGATCACCATGGCCGCGCCCTGGGTGTCGCCGGGCACCGGAACCTTGTGTCCCCGCGGCGCCGGGACGGCCATGTCCTTGTATGGCCACACCTTCTCGTTGCCGGTGTACATCAACCCCTGGGTGCCGGGTTGGATGACCGCTTTCTCCGGGTAGTAGCTGCGCTCGAACGCGATTCCGAGGTCTTCGAGCCAGTTGAAATGCTCGACGCTGTCCTCGCAGTAGGCGCGGATCTTGTCGTGCTCGGGTTCGCGCGACATCGCAACCAGGTACTTGTACATCTCCTCGGCGCTGTCGGGGTGTCCGGTGGCCTCCTGTACTGCGGTGCCGCCACCGAGATAGAAGTGGCCGCCGGCCAATGCGGTGGTGCCACCGGCGACGGCGGCGCGTTCCAGGACCAGCACGCGGGCACCGTCGGCGGCCGCGGTCACCGCCGCGCACCCGCCCCCGATACCGAAACCGATCACGACGACGTCGACATCATCGGACCATTCGGTCACGGTCGCGGCGTCGACGGTATCCGGAATATCAAGTCCGCTCATTCCGGTGAGGATATCGCCGCGGCGACCCCCTGGCTAGAACGTGTTCTAGTTTGACCGCAATCAGTTCCGGGCGGCGGCGTTGACCACCGGGTTGTTGAGCGCGCTGTTGACCGCCGCAGTCACCGCAATGCTGTCCTCACGCAGTTGCTGACCGGTGGCCTGCCAGGACACCGCAGCCGGCAGTCGGCCCCAGGTGCTGTTGAAAATGCCGACCATCACGGCCTTGCCATCGGCGGTCGGCACGTAGACCGGGCCGCCGGAGTCGCCCCTCTGGCTGACCACACCGTTGGTCATGGTGAACCAGCCGTTGTTGATCCGTTCGACGGTGCCGCAACTCTCGCCCGTCACGATGCCGAAGTGGCAGACCTGTTGGCCGACGGCCATGGGCACGACCGAGTCGGCCACCAGTGCCCGGCCACCCGGGAGAAGATTATTGACGACCACGTCGGCGTTCAGAGTGATGGTCTCGTAATCGGAGATCACCTGATCAACGCGTACCACCGAGCCGTCGGGGGTGTTGTCCCGGGAGGTGGTCACCACGCCGATGAGTCGACCGTTGCGATCGGTGACCGGGCCATTACCGCGGCAGTGCCCGGCCGAGAACGCGATCCGGGCAACCGGATCCACGAAGCCCAGGGTGCACATGGTGGATTGCTGACGAATTTCCATCCCCGGGAAGACCGTGACCGCCCTATCGGCCGAATCGGCGGAGGCGGCCGGGGTGACCGCGGCGGCTAACGCTGCGCCCGCGGCGGCGGCGAGGACGAGGTTTCGCAGGAAGCGGGTCAAGCTACACCTCGATCGGTCTCGGACGCGCGAACGGCGCGGTCGCAACAATGTGTCGACTGTGTATCGGGGTTGCGCCCCGATCGTTACCGACTATTTGTTGCGGGTCCGCGCCGTCCGGCGTTAAGAGACCTCAGGTGCAGGTCAGGGGATGTTGATGACCTGCCCGACCTCGATATGGTCGGGGTTGGCGATGTTGTTGAACGTGGCCAGTTCCTGGTAGCGGTTACCGTCGCCGAGATACTGCTTGGCGATGTTGAACAGGGTGTCCCCCGATGCGACGGTGTGCGTGCGTACCTCATTGGCGACCGGAGCGATCTCGACCTTCTCCTCCACCAGTGGCGGCGGCGGGGCGTCCGTCTCAGTGCGCGAGTTCCACGCCGCACCATCGGCGGAGTAGAGCACCAGGTTGCGATCGTCCTGCAGAACCAGTTTGACGTCCTTTTTGCCCTTGGTGTCGGTGTTCCAGATCGGCTTGTCGCTGGCATAGAGCACGAAGTTGCCGTCGGACTGGACCTCGGCACGATCGCCGCCCTCGCCGTTGGTGCCGGTGGCCCAGATGGCCTCCCCGCGCGCCGCGAGGACGAGGTTGCCGTCATCCTGCAATGTCAGGGTGTACGCCCCGTTGTTGGATGTCAGCGAATCGCCCCGACTCAGTTTCTGTCCTGCGGTGAGTGTGTCTCCCACGAGTGTTTTCCTCCTCATATGCCGCCCTCCTACACGGGCGGACCGTGGCCGAGCCTACTGGAGAAATGCACCGTGGCGGCGGGACGGGGGTGAACGACGAGGTTAACGAACCTACGAATCGAACCCCAGGCCAAGCCGGTCCAGGGTGCGCAGCAGAACGTTGCGGCGACCGGCATTGTGATCGGCCCGATCTAAAGACTGCCGGGTCAGAAGAATTCCGATGCTGGCGAGCGGTTCGGGCGGAAACGGCAGCGGTCGTTTGCGCACCATCTGCAGTTCGGTGCGCTCGGTGGGGCGACCGTCGAGCAGGTCCAGGCAGACGTCGGCGGCGAACCGCGATGCCCCCACGCCCAGGCCGGTGAATCCGTTCACGTAGGCGATCCGCCCCTTCCCGGCCATCCCCCAGTGCGCGCAGAACCGGGTGCTGGTGTCGATGGGCCCGGCCCAGCGGTGGCTGAACCGGACGTCGTCGAGTTGCGGGAAGGTCAGGAAGAAGTGCGCGGCGATCTTGCGGAACGACTCCGGCCGGTCCTCGTGGCGGGGGTCCACCCGGCGGCCCCAGTGGTACATCGCGTCGTAACCGCCCCACAGCATCCGGTTGTCGGCCGAGAGCCGGTAGTAGTGAAACTGGTTTCCGCAGTCGCTGATGCCCTGGCGCCCGCGCCAGCCGATCCGGTCCAATTGTTCGGCGCTCAGCGGTTCAGTGCCCAGCACATGGTCGTACACCGGCACGGTATGCAGCCGGTTGCGCTTGAGCAGGCTGGGAAAGACGTTGGTGGCCAACACCACTCGCTTTGCGGTGATGGGCCCCGACGCGGTGGTGACGGTGACACCGCCCGCCTCAGGGTTGATGCCGTCGGCTGCGGTGTGCTCAAAAATCTGCACACCCTTGCCCGCGCAGGCACGGGCGAGTTCGAAGACGAGCCGGGCGGGGTCGACGATCGCAGTGGTATCCGCCGAGAACAACCCGGCCAGGTAGGTGGGTGAGTTCACCTCGGCACGCACCGCCGCCTGGTCGAGGAACTGGCCCTCGCCGGCGTCGGCCGATTCCCGCAGCCAGGGCACCTGATGCGCTTCGGTGGCCACCGCGAGCATGCCGGTGCGCTGCCAGTTGACCTGCATGGAGTACTTCTCGATATCGGCCGCCATGCCGTTGAGGTTGGCCATGCCCAGACGCTCGAGGTGGTCGAACTCCTCGGGCCACCGGGACTTCCCGTTCGCGGTTCCGTGGGTGAGGCTCGCGTCGACGAAACCGCCGTTGCGGCCCGAGGCCGCCCAGCCGATCTGTTCGGCTTCGATCAGTACGACCCGGGCGCCGGGATCACGCTCGGCGGCGTGCAGGGCAGTCCACAGTCCGGTGTATCCGCCACCGACCACGAGCAGATCGCAGGTCGTCGCACCGCGCAGGGCCGGATAGTCAGGTCTAGGTATGTCCAGCCACATCGACCCGAAAACAGCCGGCGCCAGCGCCCGTTCGATCAGTCGCGAGTCGACGTCGCGGTCGAAAACGATGCGCACTGATCCATGGTGCCACGGCCGGCGGGTTCCCAGCCCGGAGGTCCGAAGATGTAGCCCAGCTTGTCGCGCCAGGTGGTGGCCGAGCGGACGTCATGGGCGATCGCCACGTACTCGCGGGTCTCCAGCTTCCAGATGTTGTCGGTATTCACCGGTTTGGTGAGTCCGTAATGCGGGCGGAACACCTCGGGCTGGAAGGTGCCGAAGATCCGGTCCCAGATGATGAGGATGCCGCCGTAGTTGCGGTCCAGGTATAGCTGATCCATCCCGTGGTGCACCCGGTGGTGTGACGGGGTGTTGAAGAGGAACTCGATCGGTCGCGGCAGTGCCCCGATGTGCTCGGTGTGGATCCAGAACTGGTAGACCAGGTTGATCGAGAAACTGGTGAACACCATCCACGGCGGAATTCCCAACAGCGGCAACGGGATCCACATGATCAACTCGCCGCTGTTGTTCCACTTCTGGCGCAGCGCAGTGGCGAAGTTGAAATAGCGGCTGGAGTGGTGGGCCTGATGGGTGGCCCAGATCAGCCGGACCCGGTGGGCGATCCGGTGGTAGGCGTAGAACAGCACGTCCACCCCGACGATCGCGATCACCCACGTGTACCAGTGCCGGGCCGACAGGTGCCAGGGCGCGACGTAGGCGTACAGCGCGCTGTAACCCAACAGCCCGAGGAACTTCCAGAACGCCATGGTGGCGACGGACCCCAGGCCCATGCCGATCGACGCTCGCGCATCCGCGGCCCGGTAGGACCCCGGGGCGGGACGATCCTGATCGTGCTCGAGCCGGCGCGCGGCGGTCCACTCAATGGTCAGGAACAGCAGGAAAAACGGCACGGCGAACAGCACCGGGTCCCGCATCGGCGGCGGTAGTGCGGACAGCAGCCCGGCGAGTCGATCCATGCGACACCTCCCGGGGCAAAGCCTAATCCGCCGGTCGGCGAGGTCTAATCCGCCGGTCGGCGAACGATATGCTGCGCACCGACCCGGAAGGTGCCCAGGCCATGCGCAAATGGTTGTTGCTGAGCGCCACCATCGTCGCCGAGGTCACCGGCACGCTGGCCCTACGAGCCTCCCAGGATCACCCGATCTGGCTCGTCCTGGTTGTCCTCGGCTACAGCGCCGCGTTCACGGGCCTGGCGCGGGTCTTACGGACCGGCATGCCGATCGGGGTGGCGTACGGCATCTGGGGCGCGGTCGGGACGGCATTGATCGCCGGGATCGCCACGGTCATTTTCGACGACCCACTGACCGTCCCGATCGTGGTCGGCATCGGCCTCATCATCGCCGGGGTACTCATGATCGAGTTCGGATCACATCCGAAGACGCCAGAGGATGCCGCACCATGATGTGGCTGGCATTGGCCGGCGCCATCATCATCGAGGTGTGCGCGACGCTGTCGATGCGCGCCTCCGACGGGTTCCGCAACCGGGCTTGGATCCTCCCGGTGGTGCTCGGCTACCTCGCCTCGTTCGCGCTGCTGTGGCTGACGCTTCGGTTGGGTATGCCGGTCGGGGTGGCCTACGGCCTGTGGACGGCATGCGGTGTGGCACTGGTCGCCCTGATCGGACGGGTGGTGTTCGCCGAACCGCTGACGCCGATGATGGTGGCCGGGATCGTCCTGATCATCGCCGGCGTGCTGACCATCGACTTGTCGGGTTCGCTGCACTGAGCGTCGGTCCACCAAGCAAGATGTCAATATGACCAACCCGGCACTGGCCGCACTCGCCCATCGGATGGGGGTGGCCACCGAGTACTACGACTGGGTGGGCCACCTGAAACCGGTCGAGGATTCGACGGTGGTGGCGGTGCTGGCCGCGTTGGGGATACAGGCAGATACCGAAGATGACTGTGCGGCAGCACTTTCCGACCAGGATCGACGATACTGGTCGCGGGCCTTGCCGCCGACGATTGTTACCCGGTCCGGCGCCGAAACCGCGGTCTGGGTGCACGTCACCCACGGTGACCCGGCGGATGTGTGGATCCGGCTGGAGGACGGCACCGCCCGCGGCGGACTACGCCAGGTCGACAACTTCACCGCGCCGTTCCACCTCGGTGACCGACTGGTCGGCGAGGCCTCATTCGTGCTACCGGCCGATCTTCCGCTGGGCTACCACCGGGTGTACCTGAACTCCGGCGCCGTCGAATCCCACACGCCACTGATCGTCACGCCGTCATGGTTGGGCCTGCCGGCCCGGATGGGCGATCGGCGGGCCTGGGGTCTGGCCACCCAGCTCTACAGCGTGACCTCCGCGGACTCCTGGGGCATCGGCGATCTGGTTGATCTCACCGACCTGGCGGTGTGGGCGGGTGCACGGCACGGTGCCGACTACGTTCTGGTCAACCCCCTGCATGCGGCCGCACCCACGTTGCTCATGGAACCCCAGCCCATGGAACCCCAGCCCATGGAACCCCAGCCCATGGAACCCTCGCCCTACCTGCCGACTTCGCGGCGCTTCGTCAGCCCGCTATACCTGCGGGTCGAGGCGATCCCGGAATTCGGGGCGATGGCCAAGCGGAGCCGGGTCCGGCGACTCCAGGCGGAGTGCTCGGCGCAGTCCCGCGCATCCGACACCATCGACCGCGACGGCGCCTGGGCCGCCAAGCGTGCGGCACTGATGTGTGTCTACGAGGTGCCGCGGTCGACGGGCCGGGAACTCGCCTTCGGGGCCTTCAAGGATCGGGAGGGCACCGCACTCGACGACTTCGCGGTCTGGTGCACACTGGCCGAGCAGTACGGCACCGATTGGCGGGCGTGGCCGCGCGGACTGCAGCACCCCGCGAACGCGGACGTCGCCGATTTCGCCGCCAAACACCACGGCGCGGTCGACTTCCACCGGTGGCTGCAGTGGCAACTCGACGATCAGTTGGCCGACGCCCAGTCCCAGGCCACCCGCGCCGGCATGGCGCTGGGCATCATGCATGATCTGGCGGTCGGGGTGCATCCCTCCGGAGCCGATGCGTGGTCGCTGCAGGATGTGCTGGCGCTCGGGGTGAATGCGGGTGCGCCGCCGGATGAGTTCAATCAGCTCGGCCAGGATTGGTCACAGCCACCGTGGCGGCCGGATCAGCTCGAAGAGCTCGCCTACCAACCGTTTCGGTCGCTGATCTCAGCAATCCTCCGGCACGCCGGCGGGGTGCGCATCGACCACATCATCGGCCTGTTCCGGCTGTGGTGGATCCCGCAGGGCGTACCGCCCACACAGGGCACCTATGTGCGTTATAACCACGACGCAATGATCGGCATCGTCGCGTTGGAGGCGCATCGGGCCGGTGCGGTTGTCGTGGGTGAGGATCTCGGCACGGTCGAGCCGTGGGTGCGCGATTATCTGCGCGACCGCGGCCTGCTGGGAACATCGATCCTGTGGTTCGAAATCGATGGGTACAGCCGGGGGCCGCTGGCGGCCGAGCACTGGCGAGACCTGTGCCTGTCCTCGGTGACCACCCACGACCTGCCTCCGACGCCGGGCTATCTGGCCGGCGAACACGTCCGGTTGCGGCACGCACTGGGTCTGCTGACCCGATCGCACGATGACGAGATGGCCGATCACCGCAACGAGCAGGCCGGGTGGATGGCGGAGTTGCGTCGGGTCGGACTGCTTGGGGCGGACGCCGACGCCGACGAAGCCGACGTCACCACCGCGCTGTACCGGTACCTGGGCCGCACCCCGTCCCGACTGCTGGCGCTGAGCCTGGCGGATGCGGTGGGTGAGCGGCGCACCCAGAACCAACCCGGCACCACCGACGAGTACCCGAACTGGCGGGTGCCACTGGCCGGGCCGGACGGCAACCGGATCTTCCTGGAAGACATCGTCACCGATCCCCGCGCCGCTGCACTGGCCGAGGTGCTGCGGGCAGCTACGCAGTCTTTGTAGAAAACCAGCGCCCGGCTAGCGCACGCCCTGGGACGCTTCGTCCAACGCCTCGCGCGCGGCACGGCGCCGGATATCGATGGTCTCGCCGATCTGGCGGGCGAGGCGATGATTGTGCTGCACAACGGTATTCATCGTGTCTCGGGGCACCGAGACGATCGTGGTATCGCTGACGGCCACCACCCCGGTCATCATCCGCTGTCGTGTCAGCGCGGTTCCGCCGATGTAGTCGCCCACCGTGAGCTCACCCAGGTCGAGTTGGCGGCCGTCCTCGGCGTAGACGAACATCCCCACCGTGCCCTCGGCGATGAACCCCATCGCCTGCGGGATGCTGCTCACCGGTTGGATCATCTCGCCTTCGGTGTACGGCAGCACCCGGGCGTCGGCCACCATGATCGCCACCGCATCGTCGTCGAGGCCCAGTGCGTCGGCGATCTCCGGGAGGTGATCGGCGGCGTAGGCCGCGGCCGCCTCATGCGGTGACGTGATGTCGTTGAGATGCAGACCGGCCCGCTGTGCGGCGTACCAGGCGCGGTGCAGCATCAGCGCGGTGGTCGCGAACTCGTCGGCCGCCGTGGCGACCGGGATGAACACCCGGTAGGTGATGAACCGGAGATCGTCACCGACGACGCCGACGGAGAACACCTTGGCCGGCACCCCGGGCAACTTCGTCGGCAGGCTTTCCGCGACCGAGAGCAGTGCTGCTTTCACCTCCCCCGGCGGATCCTCGGGGGCGAAGGTGAGCGTGGCCTTCGCCTTGAAGTACGGCGCGGCGGTCCGGCTGAGGTTGACGAACGAATCGCCGGCCAGTGCCGCGTTGGGCACGATCTGGGTTCCGTTCTCGGTGTCCAGATGCACCGCGCGCCAGTTCACCTCGACCACACGGCCTTTACCGAATTTGGTATCCAGCCAATCGCCCATTCGGAAGGGTTGTTCGAACAGCAGCAGCAGTCCGGAGATGACCGGGCCCACCGCGTTCTGCACGGCCAGACCGATCACGATCGAAGTCACCCCGACCGCGGTGATCAAGCCGCCAATGTTGGCGCCCCACACCCACGAGAGCAGCAGACCGATGCCGATGATGATGAGGATCAACCGGCCCAGGTCGACGAAGATGCCCGGCAGCCGTCTGCGCCAACTTCCGGGCCGGGCCTCGCCGAACAGCGCAGCATTGGCGCCCGACAGCACCAGCAGCATGATGAGGAAGCCGACCGCGGTGGCGGCGAGTTTGGTCCAGGTGCCGCGCCCATCACCATGATCGCTGTGGTTGAGCTGACCGATCAGAAGGTAAACCGCGGCGGCCGGCAGTAACCAGTTCCGCAGCAGCGCAACGGGTTTGGCATAGGCGCTGCCGCGACGCACCAGTGCGCCGTGCACCTCATTGAGAAGCAGCAATGCCAGGGGCAGGCCTACGACAACTCCGAGGATGGGCCAAAACCAGGGTTGTCCGGTGAAGTTGCTCATACCGGCTGTCAGTCCTCGGCGTCCAGGCGCCATACCGTCTCGGTGCCGGCGGCACCGGTGATGGTTCCGGCTTCGGAGAACGAGTAGATACCCACGACGGCGTCACGCACCCGGTTGCTGACGAAGGTGCCCGCCGCCCCGGTGGCCGCATGCACCCGGTGGGCCAGATCGACGGCCTCACCCCACAGTGCGTAGACGGTGGAACGTTCCCCCACCAGACCGCTGGTCACCGGGCCGCTGTCGATACCCGCCCGCATCGCCAACCCGGCACCGTGTTGATCATTGAAACTCGCCACGATCTCGGTGAGTTCGTTGGCGAAGGCGAGGGTGCGACTGGCATGGTCCACTCGCGGCACAACCAGCCCGCAGGTGGCTAGCAGACCGGTGTCCTGCATGCTGCGAACCTGCTCGACACCGTGCCGTTCGGCGGCACCGTCGAAGGCTTGGACAATCGAGTTCAGCATCGACACCGATTCTTCCGACGACAGTGACCGCGAGAATTCATCGAAGCCGAGGAATTGCGCGTAAATCACCGAGACGTCGCGATGTTGGGTGCTGATGTTCTCCTCGCCCTCCCGGTAGCGCCGGGCCTCCGGCTCCGGCATCAGAGAGCTGAGCAGTTTGTCGTTCTCGCTGCGCTGCTCGTCGATGAGCAACTGCTTGGTCTGCAAACTGGCGCTCATATCGTTGAAGTCCGAGGCGAGTTGGCCGAACTGGTCGCGTGAGGTGACCGGCACGGTGACGCCGAGTTCGCCACCGCTGACCCGGCGCACCGCGTC
>Ga0209598_10000511_pt1 | contig 30976 bp, 26 predicted proteins | sample M_140807_EF_Meta_FD_187317 | JGI IMG/M metagenome (GOLD analysis project Ga0209598, IMG submission 187317) | Freshwater microbial communities from Lake Montjoie, Canada to study carbon cycling - M_140807_EF_MetaG (SPAdes) (version 2) | ecosystem: Environmental > Aquatic > Freshwater > Lake...
GCCGCCAGGCCAGGCGGGGTGGTGGAGCGGAGCATGGAGGCGCTTCCGGTGGGAGCAGGCTGGGAGCAGCGAAGCGGAGAATTATACGGAGGCTCGGGGCGAAGCTGCGAACGGCAGCCCTGCTTCCCTGGCTTGCCCGGTTGGAAAAGCCTCCAGGATCGGCACGGATTCTCCCGATCTCCATGGAAAAGCGAGCCCCCGGCACGTTCCTGATGACGCGTCCCTTCCATGCCAGCCGCGCTGGACGCCTCCTCCGGGGGGCGATCGTCGTGCTCGCGCTCCTTCTGCCCGGCACGCCGGTCGTGGCCCAGAATCTCCTCGCGTCCGCGGCCGCCGATCTCGATGAACCGAGCGGAGCGGCGCCCGCTGACGGAGCGCTTGTCGACCGGACCGCCGAACACCTCCCGGCCCCGCTCCCGCGCGAGCCGGCCAGGCTCCCTGCCGACGAGCCGGCCGTCGAGCTATTTCCCGAGGGGATCGCGTGGGGGGGCGGGCCGATCGATGCAGCGCAGTACGTCGAGGAGACGACGCGGCAGGTCTTGCCGCAGGCCGAGCTCCGCGGCCAGATCGACCGCGAGATCGAGGCCCGCCTCGCCGGTATCCCCCGGCCGCGCTATCTCCCGGTCACCGATTTCACGCCGCCGCACGGCCTCCTTCTCTACCGGGAAGATTCGCGGAAGGGGGATTTTCCCTTCGCGCTGGTGGTGAGTGGATTTCTCCAGCTCCGCTGGCTCGAGTTCGCCCGCGGGGCGACGACCTGGACCAACTCCGCCGGCACCGAGCTCCCGATCTCCAACATCAACGCCTTCAGTCTGAACCGCTACCTCCTCATGTTCGCCGGGCACGTCGTCGACGAGCGGCTCGTCTACTCCTTCGCCCTCTTCGGCACCTCGAACAGCGGCGTCAACACCGGCCTCGCCCCGCTCGGGCTGGCGGGCTGGAAGTTCGGCCCGGAGGCGACGGTGGGGATGGGGGTGCTGATGGTACCCGGGTCGCGCGAGTTCATCGACGGCTCCCCTTGGACGCTCGGCGTCGATCGGAGCATGGCCAACACCTTCTTCCGCCCCGGTGTCAGCCCCGGAGCTGCTGCCATCGGCACGCTCGGATCCTTCCACTACCAGGCGGGCGTCTTCAATTCGATCGACGCCGGCGGCGCCAATGTGATCCTGCGGCGCGGCACGAGCATGGCCTGGGCGGGGAATGTCTGGTGGGAGCCGCTGGGGAAGTTCGGCCTCGGCTATTCCGACATGGAGCACCATGCCGATCCGGCGATCCGCGTCGGCACGACCGGCGTCTATTCCCCCAACACGCGTGCCCTCCCGGTGCCCGGGTTCAATCCCGAAAACACGATCGTCCGCCTCTCCGACGGCACGCCGCTGGCCACTGCCGGCGCCCTCGGCCCGGGGTCGGTCGTCGACGCCTTCGACTTCCGGTTGGCGACGATCGATGCCGGCTGGAAGTGGCGTGGCGTCTCGGCCAACGGCGAATACTACGTCCGCTTCCTCGACGCCTTCAGCGGCACCGGCACGTTCAGCCGGGCCGGGATCCTCGACCAGGGGGGCGCGGGGTACCTCGGCTGGGCCTTCATCCCGCGGACGTGGGAGGTCTACGCCCGCTCGAGCGCCGTCACCGGCCCCTTTGGATCGGGGCAGGAGTACGGCGGCGGGTTCAACCGCTACATCAACAAGTCGCGCCAGGGGCGGCTGACGCTCGAGGCGATTCACATGCTGCGAAACCCCGCCCAGAACATTCTCTATCCCTACCGCGCGGGCGCCACCGGCACGGCGATCCAGACGCAGCTCGTGGTGGCTTTTTGACTTTACTTGGAAAAAGCCATCCATAGCCTTTTTCCACTCGGTCGCCCGGAGGAACCGCCAAGGGTTTCCTCGGTCGACGCCGCCGCATCCAGCGGCGGCTGGGCTGGGCGAGCGCTCCGCAGGAACACCCAAAAAGCCCTCCGTGGCTGGGCGTCTGCCGTCACGAGCCCTTGTGGCTCACCAGCGGCTTGAGCTCGCGGCAGATGGCCGTCAGATCGCGCTGGGCGCGCATCACGGCGCGGATGTCGCGGTAGGCGCTCGGGGCCTCGTCAACGAGTCGGTTGGCCCGGCGCGTGTCGAAGCGCACGCCGTGCATCTCGCGGAGGAGGCGCCGGGCGTCGATCTTCGCCGCCGCCTCGCCCCGGGGGAGGACGCGGCCGGCGCCGTGCGAGCTCGACCGCAGGGCGTCGGGATGACCGCGGCCGATCGTGTGGAAGCTCGCCGTCCCCATCGATCCGGGGATCAGCCCCGGCTGGCCGTCGTCGGCGGGAAGCGCCCCCTTGCGGTGAACGACCACCGCGCGGCCGTCATGGATCTCGAGGGCGACATGATTGTGATCGCAGTCGATCAGGGTCGACTCCTCGACCGCTCCCCCCACCAGCTCCGCGATCACGCCGGCCGCCGCCGCCACGACCCGCGCCCGGTTCGCCCGGGCCCAGGCCCTGGCCCAGCCGACATCGGCGAGGTAGGCCTGCCCCGCGGCGGTCGATACCTCGAGGGCCGGGGGGCTTTCGGCGCCATGGGGAACCGCGCGGGCGAGGTGCCAAGTGGTGATCAGTTGCCCCATGCCGCGCGAACCAGAATGGACCATGATCCAGAGCGCCCCCTGCTCATCGGCCTGGAGCTCGAGGAAATGGTTTCCCCGGCCGAGCGAGCCGAGCTGCCAGCGCCCCTCGCGCGCCGCTCCACGCGCGAGCTTGCCGTCAGAAAGGTTTTCCGCGGCAAGTGCCCCTTCGAGCCGCTCCGGCACCGAGCCGGGGGCGGCCTTGAGGGAAGGGACGGCCCGGGCGAGCCGGTCGAGGAGGAGCGGCGCGATGCGGGGATCGTGCGTGAGAGCCTCACCCGGCAGGTCGAAACGCACCGCCGTCATCCCGCAACCGATGTCGCCACCGACGGCGGCGGGGTAGACGAGCCCCCCCGTCGCCAGCGCCACGCCGACACACACCTCCCCTGCCCTGTGAACATCAGGCATGACCGCCATCCGGCAGACATCCGCGGCTCGGCCGAGCCGGTCGAGTGATCGAACGACATCGGCCGGGAGCGGGCCGGTCAGCCAGCCATGGGCCGGCACCCCTTCGACGCTCTCGATTCTTTGGCTCAACCCGGCGCCTCCTTCCCCTCTTCCGGCGCGGTGGCGAGGTATTCAAAGAGGAGCGAAGGGGCCCGTTTCCGCGTGATGGCCTGGGCCACCTCCCCCCGCAGCCAGGGCGTGCGCGCCTGGAGGTGCGCGAGGACCTCGGTCGGTGCCGGCGGGAGCTCTCCCGGCGCCGAGCCGACGATGACGAGGAGCTGGGAAGCGTCGGGCGCGGGCACGACGCGGACAACATGCAGATCCCGCAGGCAGTCGTCGCCACAGTCGCCAAGGGCGAGACTCAGCGTGTCGGCCACCTGGCGGCAGAGCTGGAGATCTTTGCGGGAGTGGCCCGCCGAAGGGAACGAATCGAAACCGGAATCCCGCAAGTGGGAGCGGCCGGAAGACTTTCTGGACATTTTTTTCTCGGAGTGTCGGGAAAACGAAGGGCTCGAAATCGAATGGCTTGAAAGGGGCGAAAACAACCGCGGGAAACGCGACGAACAAGGAACCGGAAGCGAGCGCCATGGCGGGCGCACGGGTGCCCGGCAAGACGACATCAGCACGGCTTCGGATCCGCCGCGCGGGCGCTGGAGTCCGTCGCGATCAGACGACCGACGGCGCAGCAAAGCGCTGGGCGATCCGGAAAAGCCGGGAGGCAAAGGCCGCGAAAGGGGTGTCAGGCCGAGCGGCCGACACGCACCGAGGCAATCGCCATGCAAGTGCGAATGAAACGCGGCATGGAAGGGCCTCCTGCGGAAAAAGAAGCGACGGGACGTACGCGGCCAGCCGTCGACGGACTCACCTTAGAAAGTTAACGCTCCGGTGCGCTGCCGTCAAGAAATCATTCGGATGACGTCGGCGTGCTGGCGAAAAAAGGGTGCCAGCCACCAAGTCTGGGCCGAGGGTGGGGTGTGTCTAGGATGGAAATCGGTGAGGGTTCGTGGGGGCGCTCGCTTCGCGTGGGCTACGGCGTCTGGTCTGCTCTCCGGAGGGCCCCTCGACCCCGTTCGAGCCCGTTTCAGAGGAGTCACATCATGGACCGTTTTGGCCATCGGATGTCGAAGGGGGATTCCGCGGCCAAGCAACGCGGAGTGAGCGGTCGAACGGTCGGGGATTCGCTCGTGGTGCTCGTCATCGCGTTGGCGACCATCCCTGCCGCAGCGTTCTGGTCCTGCCGCGCGGGGGTGGTTCGCGCGGCGGAGGGCGCCGAGCCTGCGGCGCCGCGCGAGACGCTCGCACCGCAGGATGACGTCTTGCGGGGGCCGATGGCTCTGGATGCATTGCCGCTCAAAAAATGTGGGTACCCAGCCTTCAGCCCCGATGGCGCGAGACTGCTCATCTCCGGGCGGCACCTGTGGAACTCCAGTGTCGTTGACATGACCAGCGGAAAGGAGCTTTTCAACGGGCTCCGGCCGATCGCTATGAGCCCTGCTGGCACTCGGGTGGTGGTTCTCGACGGCTCTTCGGCTCGGCTCCTGGATGCAGTGACGGAGCGGGAGTTGGCGGTGCTCGAGGGGCATGGAACTTGCCAATGCCGGTTTGGAGGGCTGCATTCCGTCAGGTTCAGTCCCGATGGCACGAAACTGGTGATCTGCTTTGACACTACGACCCACGTGTGGGACGCGGTGTCGGGGAAGGAACTGGCAGTGCTCGAGGGGCGATTTCGCTCCTCTTCCTTCGCCTTCAGTCCAGACGGATCGCGGCTGGCAATCAGGATGGAAGGGGGCGACGGGGGCCTCGTCTGGGACTTGGAAGCCGGAAAGGAGGTTGAAATTCGCGGGCTCAAGGGGCAGTTGAGATTCAGCGGCGATGGCAGGTATGTGGTGGCAGAGACGCACCTCGTCATCAGATCCAGCCCCCTCCGTCCGACGCTTTTGGAGATCTTCGATGCGACGACCGGGAAATCTTTTGCCAGCGGCCTTGTGCCTACTCGCCTGTCCCCCGCCTTCATGAGCCCGGATGGTTCGCGGCTCTTCATCAGCAGGAACCGAGATTCATCGAACTGGAGTGAGTTCTCCCTGCTCGACGCGGCGACGGGGGAGGAACTGGCGGTGCTCGAGGGGGACCAGCAACGGGGCTTGTCGGCGGCGTTCAGCCCCGACAGCTTGCGGCTGGCGACCTCGGACGGCACGACGACCCGGCTCTGGGACGCGGCGACGGGGAGCGAACTGGCGGTGCTCGAGGGGAGCCCGGGGCAGGACGGGGACTTCGCCTTCAGTTTCGATGGGTCTCGCCTGGCAACCACCGGGGGAGGTATCCGTCTCTGGGACGTGGCGACCGGGGAGGAGTTGGCGGTGCTCGAAGGAGACGGGGGCGGGGCGATCGCCTTCAGCCCTGATGGCACTCGTCTGGCGACCCTTCGAGGGTCGACGATCCGGCTCTGGGATGCGGCGACGGGAACGGCGGTGGCGGTGAGCGAGCAACGCGAGAGCACGCCGCCGAGGTTTGGTTCGGAAATGCTCCTCTTCAGCCCCGATGGCTCGCGGTTGGCGACTTTTGACGGCACAAAGACCCGTCTCTACGCCCTTGCGGGGCGGGACGCCCCTGCCATCCGGGAGCGGCTCGCGCCGATCGTGGCCGAATGGTTCTCTGGCGACGCCGACGGCGCGGCGGTGAGCGAGCGACTCGCGGCGGCGAAGGGGACAATGGCAGCCGATGACTGGCGGGAAGCCGCAATCATCGTGCTGAAGAGATGCCGGCTGCGGATCGAGGCGCGGCAGGAGGAGCGGCTCGCGGCACTTCCGCAGGCTCTTCGATCACAGGCTCCCGAGGTCCTCGGGCTGTTTGCCGAAGCGGTCGATCTGGCCGGCGACGACGGCCCTCGGCTCAACGAGCTTGTCCGAGATGTCGAACTGGCGGCCGGCGAAGGGGTGGAAATCCCCGCGCCGCTCTTCGCGGCCGCTACGGCCGCCACCCGGCGCGGCGTCGTGTTGCAGCCCAATGACGGCGCTCTGCTCGACACGCTCGCCCATCTCCTCGCCCGTCAGGGGCAGATTGGCGAGGCGACCGCCATTCAGGTGCGAGCGCTCGAGCACGCGACCGCGGATCAGCGTCCTGCGATCGCGGCCTTCCTCGCCGAGCTCGAGGCGAAGGCCGGGCGGGCGCCGGGAGAAAAGTGAGCGGGAAACGGAAGGGGTGCGAGCCACCAAATCTGGGCCCCGCCGATGAACCACCCCTTGGTCCGGGGCCCGCTGGGCTCATCTGTGCTTCGGCGTAACCAATGGCTTTGGTTCGCCGGCATTCATAGGAGCGCTCGGCGGGGCCGACGTCGCGGGTGGTGAGCACGCCGCGGCGGCTGCGTCTTGCCCCGTGGGCTACGTCGCAACGCCTGCCGATGGGGGCAAAAGCTCGGCGAGAGAGGCTTGGAAGAGACTGAAGCAGAGTGGCTCGTCGGGGAGAATCAGCGTCGGACCTGGCTGGGCCGAGGCGGTGCCGGCCTCGAAGCGGTGGGTGCGCCGGGTGACGGCGTCGATGACCCAGATCTCGGGAATCCCCGCCGCGAGGTAGAGCGGAGCTTTGACCGCGAGATCGTGGGCCAGGCTCGTGTCGGCCACCTCCACCACGAGGCGCACGTCGGCCGGAGAGGGCTCGCGATCGAGATAGAAATCCGCGCGCGGCACAAGGAGCGCCAGATCGGGCTGAAGCTCGCTCATCGGCCCCAGCCGGAGCGGGTTTTGCGTCCACACCAGGTGCGATCGTCCGAGCGACTCATGAAACGCGGCCGCGAGGCGGGCGACGAGGGCGGCGTGGAGACGACCGATCGGTGACATGTCAAATACCTCGCCGTCGATGAGCTCGGCCCGCGCGTCGGGCCCGAGAATGCCGGCCTCCCCCATCCGATGAAAGTCGTCGACCGTGAGCCGATGCCGTGCCGGGAGCGACGCCAGATCGGGAGGAGCGATGGTGGCCATGGTAGGGACGGCTGGAGGAGGATCTGGGGCAATCGTGATCGCCGATGGGCACGGGGAATCTTCTGCGGCCAACCGGCCGGTCACTTCCCGGCGACGAGCTTATAAAGATGCGTCTTCGTCCGCAGGTAGAGGGCGCTTCCATAGACCGCGGGCGAGGCCATGCAGCCGTCGGCGAGTTTATTGGTGGCGACGACGTCGTAGGGCTCGGTGGCAGAGAGGACCGTCGTTTGGCCTTCCTGATCGGGGCAGTAGATCTTCCCGTCGGCGACGACGGGCGAGGAGGAAAACTCGCCGCCGAGGCGCTTCTGCCAGACCGCCTTGCCGGTGGCGGCGTCGAGCGCGGTCGCGGTGCCGGCATCGCCGACGATGAACAGCCGGTCGCCGAGGAGGAGCTGGCTCGAGCGCGTGCCCGAGCCCTGGGCGCTCGTCCAGGCGATCTTCGAGCCGGTGACGTCGCCCGTGCCGTCGGGATGGACGGCGAGGAGCTTCATGCCGCCGGCGGCAGTGTTGAGATACACAAGCCCCGATCGGTAGAGCGGCCGGGCCGAGGCGTTCATTCCGCCATGCTTCACGCGCCAGATCTCCGCGCCGGTGACGGGATCGTAGGCGATCGTGGCGCCGGCGCTGGGGATGATCACCTGCGCGCGGCCGTCGACCTCGATCACGCTCCCGGTGCCATAGGCCTTCTTGGCGTCGCCGTCGTCGGTGCCGTAGTCGATGTTGCGGTCGTGCTTCCAGGCGATGGCACCCGTGTGCTTGTCGAGGGCGACGACATACTGCACGTCAAAGCCGTCGAAGGGAACGATCAGCAGATCGCCATGGATGATCGGCGACGACCCGGGGCCGCGGTGGTGGTCGCAGCGCAGGCTTTCTTGCTTCCAGAGGATCTCGCCAGTTTCGGTGTCGACCGCGGCGGTGCCGTTGCTGCCGAAATGGGCGTAGAGGGTCTGCCCCTCGAGGACCGGCGTGCAAGAGGCGGGGCTGTTGAAGGCATGGCAGAAGGCCGGCTCGGCAAACTCGAAGAGGGTGATGTCGTGGACGACCTTGCCGGTCGCGCAGTCGACGGCGACCGCCGAGAGGCGCTTCCCATCCTCGGTGGAATTGGTCATCCAGACGGTGCCGGCGGCGATCACCGGGCTCGACCAGGCCTTGCCCGGGACGGGCGTCTTCCAGGCCACCCCCTGCTCCTCGCTCCACTCGACGGGGAGGTTTGTTTCGTGCGACACTCCATCGCCGGTCGGCCCCCGGAAGCCGTTCCAGGGGGTGTCGGCGGATGCCGGGAGACCGGCTGTGACCACGCATCCCGCGAAGCCGATCGCGCCCGCGAGAATCGCCTTCAAGTCAGCCCGCATGGTGAACCTCATGATCCCTCGCTCCCCTTCGACCCAGGTTGCCGCCCTCCGGGACGGATCCTCCCAGGATACGTCCGCCGCCGCCGGCCGAACCACCCCCGCGGCCCGATCGAGCCGTCGAGTGGCCATGCTCGTGTGCCTGATCACGGGGCTGGCATGGCGGGCCCCGGCCGCCGCCGCCGGCGACTGGCCACAGATCCTCGGTCCCGACCGCAGTGGCCGGGCGGCCGCCGACGAACGCCTCGCCGACGCCTGGCCGGCCGACGGGCCCAAAGTCGCTTGGAAGAAGACGGTCGGGAGCGGCTACGCCGGGATCGCCGTCGCTGACGGGCGGGCGTTTCTGTTTCACCGCCAGGGGGCGAAGGAAGTCGTCGAGGCCCTCGATGCCGCCACCGGCGAGACGCTCTGGAGTGCAGGTCACCCCACGAGCTTCCGACCGCAGGTGGGAGGGGGAGATGGCCCGCTCTGCGTGCCGGTGGTCGCTGGCGGCACCGTGATCACGTATGGCGCCCAGGGGGTCCTCTCGGCCCACGACGCGGCGACTGGCAAACAACTCTGGCAGCGGCGGACGCACGAGGAGTATGCCGCCCAGGAAGGCTATTTTGGCGCCGGCAGCACGCCGGTCGTGGTCGGCGGGAACGTGATCGTCAACGTCGGAGGAACGAAGGTCGCCGGGAAGAAGGCCGACTGCGGCGTGGTTGCCTTCCGCCTCGATTCCGGGGAGCCGGTGTGGACCGCGACAGCGGAGCCGGCAAGCTACGCCGCGCCAGTCGCGATCGATGTTGATGGCGCGCGGCGGGTGGCGATGGTGACGCGCTACCAGTGCCTGCTGCTCGACCCGGCCACCGGGAAGGTCGCCTGGAGCTTTCCCTTCGGGATGCGCGGGCCGACGGTGAATGCCGCCACGCCGGTCCTCGGGGAGGCTGGTCACCTTCTTGTCACGGCGTCGTACGGGATCGGCTCGGTCTATGCATCGATCGACGGCCGGGGGGCGAAGCCGGTGTGGGACGGCGCCGACAGCCTCGCCACGCAGTACTGCACGCCGGTCGTCGTTGGCTCGCATGCCTACGCCCTCGACGGCCGCGAGGATGGCCCGCCGGGCGATCTGAAGTGCGTCAACGTGGCCACCGGCAAGGTCGCCTGGGTTGAGAAGGGATTTGGCTACGGAACGCTCGTGGCAGCCGACGGGAAGCTGATCGTCGTGCGCAATGATGGGAGTGTGAAGCTCGTCAAGGCGTCGCCCAAGGGCCCCGAGATCCTCGCGTCGGCGCGTCCGCTGACGGGGAGCGTGCGGGCGCTTCCCGCCCTCGCCGGTGGCCGGCTCTATCTGCGCGACGACAAGACGCTCGTCAGCCTCGACGTCGGGAAGTGACGGCGCCCTCCCCTGCCCCGCCGCGGGCCGCCGGGAGGAAAGCTTCCCTGCCCGATCCGGTCGCGAAGCGTTAGGCTGACCGGATCGATTCAGCCCAAGCCCGAGGTTTCCCGATGTCGATCTCGTCCGATTTCCGCGTCCTCTGGCACATGCTCTTCACCCCGATCAAGGGGGCGACGCATGCCGACCGGCTGAAGAGTTTTTACGAGGGGCAGGCGGCCGATTACGACGGCTTCCGCGAGCGGCTTCTGAAGGGGCGGAGGGAATTGCTCGCGAGCCTTTCGCCGGCCGAGGGGAGCGTGTGGGTCGATCTGGGGGGGGGGACGGGGGCGAATCTCGACGCCGCGCCGTGGCTTTCCAAATGCCGGAAGGTCTATGTCGTCGATCTCTGCGAGCCGCTCCTCGAGGAATGCCGGCGGAGGATCGAGGCACGCGGGTGGACGAATGTCGAGACGGTCGTGGCCGACGCGACGACGTTTCAGCCACCGGAGCCGGTCGACCTCTTAACCTGCTCCTATTCGCTGACGATGATCCCCGACTGGTTCGCCGCCATCGATCAGGCGAAGGCGATCCTCCGCGACGGCGGCACGATCGGCGTCGTCGATTTCCATGTCTCGCGGAAGTATGTCCCCGAGGGACGCACGCGCCATTCGTGGCTGACGCGGTCGCTGATCCCGATCTGGTTCTCGACCGACAACGTCCACCCCAGCCCCGATCACCTCGCCTATCTGACGCGGCACTTCGAGCGCGTCTCGCTCGACGAGGGGATGGCGAAGCTCCCGTACGTCCCCTTTCTCCGGGCTCCCTACTACCGCTTCGTAGGACGCAAAGCCACGCGGTAGGGCCCGAGAACGGGCTCACGACAAATTGTCGACCTCAAACCCCTTCCGGTAGTGGCGGCGCAAGAGGGCGTTGGCCTTGTCGTGGTTGGGGATCGTCATCGCCTCCGGCTGCCAGCGGAGCTCGTCGCCGGGGAAGCGGTTGGCGAGCGTGCCGAGAAGGACGGTCTCGGTCAGGGGGCCGGCGTAGTCGAAGCCGCAGGTCGTCGGGGCGCCGCCGAGGCAGGCGTCGACGAAGAGGTGGTAGTGGTTGCCGTCTGGGGCGGCCTCGATCTTCGTGTCGGCGAAGTCTTTGAGGGGAAGGAGCGTCGGCATCGCCACGTGCGGGAGGAGGATCGCCCCCGTCTCGCCAAGGAAGATCGAGCCCTGATCGGGGAGCGTCATCCGCTTGCCGTCAACGCCGTCGAGGGGCCACATCGACGTGTCGGGCATCTTGCCGCCGTCGTACCACGTCAGGACGAAGCCGTCGGTCGTGTACTTCCCCGCCGGGAAGGTGAAGCGGGTTTCGTTTTGCATTCCGAACGATTCGGCCGGCGCCGCCGAGCTGTTGGAGAGGAGCGACCGGGCCGGGCCGAGCTGGAGGGCGCTGAAGACCGGATCAAGAATGTGGATCGCCATGTCGCCCATCGTGCCGCCGCCGAAGTCGTACCAGCGCCGCCAGTTGCCGGGGTGGTACTGATCGGGGCAGTAGAGGCGCTCGGCGGCCGTGCCGAGCCACAGGTTCCAGTCGAGGTTTGCAGGCACCGGCCCCGAGGCCGGCTTCGGGCCGTCGTAGCCCCAGGTCTTGCCGCTCCAGGAGTGGGCCGCGCGGACCTTGCCGATGATCCCACTTTGCACGAGCTTCACCGCCGTGCGGTACTGCGTGTTGGAGTGGATCTGCGTCCCCATCTGCGTGACGAGCGCGGGATGGGCCGCGGCGATGGCGCGGAGCTGACGGGATTCGTGGACATCGTGCGTCAGGGGTTTTTGGCAATAGACATGCTTGCCGTGGTTGAGGGCCGTCATCGCCGCCGGGGCGTGGGTGTGATCGGGGGTGGAGACATGGACGGCGTCGATCGAGCCGGCGAGCTCGTCGAACATCTTCCGGAAGTCGGCGAACCTCTTCGCCCCTTTGTGGATCTCACCGGCGGCGGCAAGGTTGCCGGAGTCGACATCGCACAGCGCCACCACCTCGACGTGCGGATGGGAGGAGAGAGAGGCGAGATCGGCCCCCCCCATGCCGCCGACACCGATCCCGGCCAGACGGAGCTTGTCGTTGGCGGCCGCCCGGCCGACGCCTGTGAACGAGGCCAGCGGAAGGGCGATGCCGGTGAGCGTGGCGTGCCGGAGGAAGCTGCGACGGGAGACGGGGGGCATGGAAGACTCCTGCGGAGGATCGGTTTGTGGATGAAGCGACGAATGACTGTGGGTCGAGACTGTGGGGCGTGGGATCGGCTCGATCGATGCGGCGGAGGGTCAGTCGGCAACGTGCCGGTAGGCGCCGTTGTTGGCGGTGGCGAGAACCTGAAGAAACTGGGCCAGGCCGTTGTCGGGCATGATCCCGATCGTGTGGAGGGAGAGGCGCCGGTTTTTATTCGCCTCGGCGACGAAGCGGATGATCTGGGCAGGGTTGACCATCCGCCCCGCCGTCGGCTCGCCGTCGGAGAGAAAGAAGATCGTCTCGGCGTCGTAGCGGAAGGCGGCGTCGAGGGCGTCGAACGAGGCAGTCTTCCCCGCGGCGTTCAAGGCGCGAACATACGCCGCGGCCGACTGCTTGGCGTCGTCGCCGGCGACGACGAGCTGCGGCTGCCAGGCGCGGGCGGCATCGCTGAAGGAGATCACGGTGAAGGCGACGAGAGGGTCGAGGGTGTGGATCGCCGAAACGAGCTCACGCTTCGCCGTCTCCATCCGCTCCCCTTCCATGCTCGACGAGGTGTCGATCACGAACACGATCCGGTCGGCGTAGACCGGGATCTCGTAGTAGGCATTGCCGGCGTCCCCTGGGGCCACCGTCGGCGCCGGATAAAACGGAGCCCGCGGTGGAAACTCAAAATTGTCCCCTTCGCTCTCCCACCAGGCCCGCCAGGCAGCGGCGTCGACGCCGTGATTTTTGCCGCTGATCGCGGCGAGGTAGCCGGCGACATCGGCCCGAACCTCGCCAGGGAGCGTGTCGAGGAGATCGACGAGCGCCACGACCGCAGCGGGGGCGTGGATGGTGATCAGGCCGCGGACGACGCCGCGCCGGAAGGAAAAGTCGGCAGCGAAGAACCGGAGCTTGGAAAGCGTTCGGAGGAGCGCGACCCCGTCGTCACCGTCGCCGGCAGCGGCCGTGGCGATCCCCCAGCACAAGGTCGCCCCTTTGGCGACGCTGCCGCTGTCGAGCGCCGCAAACAGGCTCTCCGGGGCCTCGGGATTCTCGGTGGCGATAAGCGCCGCGGCCACGCCGATGGCGACCGGGCCGGGGGGGGCTTTGCCCTTCAGTTCGCGGTCGAGGAGCTCGTGGAGATGACGGCGGATGTCGGCGGCCGATGGAAGGTCAGCGGGATCGACAGGCTGATCACCGGCGCGGATCGAAGCCGGCTTCCCGGCCAGGCGGGCGAGGGCCCGACGGGCGGCGGAACGGGTCGGCTCGTCCTTCGACTTCAGACCGAGTCGGATGATCGTGTCGACCGATTCTGCGGTCGGGAACGCCACCAGGGAATCAAACGCTCCCTGCCGCTTGGCCGACTGGCTCGACTTCACGGCCGACTGGGCGTCGCGCTTCGCCGCGGCGAAGTCGGCGCCGGGGGGATCGGCCGCGCGCGCGGCGCCCGACAGCGCCACGACGGCGAGGATCGCGATGAGGCGGGGGCGACGGGCGGCCACGGTCAATCCAATTCCGGTGGGAGGTTGCCATACGACCAGGGCTGCCCCTGGAATGGCGGGGCCGGGGCGGGGAGTGGGACGGGGCCCGGGGTCAGTTCGGCGGCGAGGCCTTTGAGGGCATCGCAGATCGTCCGGCCAGCGGTGGGCACGAGATTGGAGTAGCTCGTGAGGCGCGTCTCGTAGCCGCCGCCGCGGGGGCCCATTGCGTCTTCGGTCGGGACGTAGCCGATGCAGTCGTTGGCCAGCGACACGGGGAAGGTGACGGGGAACGGACCGGCCGCCTTCAGCTCGAGTCCGTAGTCGACGAAATATTCGGCCGGGCAGGAGAGAAAGACAGCGGGCCCGACCTGGATCGCCTGGACTTCGACCGGCGCGATCGGCTCCTGCTGGAGTCGGGCGTCGAGGAGAACGAGCTCCTTGGCGAAGGTCCATTCGGTCGGGTCGACCTTCGCCTCGGGGCCGGCCTGGACGAGCGTGAGCGCGCGGGCGACGCGCTGCGGGCTGGGAACGCGGCGCGGGATCTCGAGCGTCTGCGATCGGGCGGCGAGGGGGAGGAGCGGCGCGGCGGAGGGCTCGAGGGCGAGCAGCGCCGTGGCGGCCGCGGCGCCGACGGCCGCGCCGAGGCGGCGGGCGGCGACGTTGCCGAACTGGGCATAGGCGTGAGGATTGCGATTGTTGACCTGCGTCACGTCGCCGGCCATCCCGGCGGTGAAGACGACGACGCAGCCGTCGCCGAGGGCACCACGGATCGTGCGCTCGACATGCTCGACGTAGTCGGCCGAGATGCCCGGCGGGCCGGTGGTGGCATGGCAGGCGAAATTGACAACGACCCCGAGGCAGTCGCCGGCGGCGTTCCAGGCGCCGAGGACGCCGACCTGCGGATCGATCCCGCCGGCAGGGCCGAGGATGTCGGGATTGCCGACGCCCGGGTGGGTCATCGTGAAGCCGCTCCGCATCCGGAAGCGCCGGTTGAAGGCCACCCCTTCGGCCTTGCCCTGGCCGGCGACGGCCTTGGCGTCGACGCGCGCGGCGTGGGCGGCGGCGACCGCCGTAGCAATCCCCTCGACGACCTTCTCGAGATAGTCAGGCGCCCCGACGACCGTCTTCTCGTAGGCCAGCTCGCGGATGAGCTCTGAAGCGCTGTCGAACTCACCGGGAAGGATCATCCCGGTCGGCCCGCCGGCGTGGGTGTGCGAGGCGGCGATCATCACCCGCTCCCCCGGAATCCCGGTCCGTGCGGTGATCCGCCGCCGGGCCTCGATGACCTGCGGCTTGCGGATCAGGAGGGCATCGAGGCCGACGATCGCCACGGGACCTGCGCCGTCGTCGAAGACTGCGGCCCGGGCCTTGCAGGCATCGTGGAAGGCGGTGAGCCGGGCCTTGCCATAGCCCCCCGGGGCCTCGTCACCCACCTTGGGACTGACGTCAGCTTCGGCAAAGCCGGCGCGGAACGTAGCGGGGGCGTCGTCGGCCCCGTCGGCCGGCGTCGGGGCAAGGGCCGGGATGAGGAGGAGCGGCAGGATCGCGATGGGTGCGATCCACTCCGAGGCTGCTGGCCTCGATCGTCGTGTCGTCAGCATCGTATGGCTCCCCACAAGCTCCGACCAAGATCCCCGCAGCACCAGGATACGTCGGGCGGGTCCGGTCCCGCCACTGATCGAGCCCGCCGCCGGGTAGACTCTGCGGCGGCGAGGCCCCGGCGGGAGATCGGGCCGGCTCCCGGGGCAGTCTTTCGTGGCAACGACCTGGTTGGTCTATCTCGTGCGCTGCCGCGACGGCTCGCTCTATACCGGGATCACCACCGACCTCGACCGCCGCCTCGCCGCCCACAATGCCGGCACCGCGTCGCGCTACACGCGGAGCCGCCGGCCTGTCAGAGTCGTCCACGAGGAAACGGGCTTCACCCACAGCGCGGCGCTGAGGCGCGAAGCAGCCATCAAGCGGCTTCCGCGCCCCAAAAAGCTCGCGCTGTTGGCCGAGCGACCTGTGTCACCAAAGGCCAAGCACACCACGCCGCGTAACGCCACACGACCGAGGAGAGGGCACCCGCCCCACACCCCGTGAAGAAGACGACGCTCCTTGACAGCGCCACGACCCCCGACGGCCGGCCAATGACGCTCTTTGCGCACGACACCGACCGGATCATTCGGGTCGGCGGGATCGAATTGATGTCGACCCGCCAACACCATTCCGAGGAACGGCTCGGCGAACTGGCCTGCGAGGGGCTGGCGGAGGCGAAGGCCCCGCGGGTGCTCATCGGGGGCTTGGGGCTGGGCTATACCCTCCGGGCCGTGCTCCGCGGGCTCCCTGCCGACGCCGAGGTGATCGTGGCCGAGCTGATGCCGGCCGTCGTCCGTTGGAATCGCGATCCGGCCCTCGGGCTCGGGGCCGACTGTCTTGCCGACGACAGGGTGACGATCGTCGAGGGGGATGTCGCCGACTGCCTGCGCGAGGGGGCCGGCCGGTACGACGCGGTGATCCTCGATGTCGACAATGGCACCAGCGCCCTCACGACCCGGGGGAATGACCGACTCTACCGGGCGACCGGCGTGGGGCAGGTGCGGCGCGCGCTCTCACCCGGCGGCTGCGCGGCCTACTGGTCGGCCTACGACGACCCGGCGTTCGTCGAGCTTCTCGAAGCGAGTGGCTTCGAAGTCGCCGTGGAGCGGGTTCGGCCGCACGCCAAGGCGCGCGGCGGGAGCTCCCATTTTCTGTTTCTCGCCCATGTGGCGTCGGGGCAGCGCCGATGAAGCTCCTCGACACCCTCGCCAATGCCTTTCCAGTCTGGGTGCTCGTCGCCTCCGGCCTGGCGCTGGTTCGCCCGGAGCTGTTCACCTGGTTCCGCGGCAATTCCATCGTCGTCGGCTTGGCCGTGATCATGCTCGGCATGGGGCTAACGCTCTCGATCGACGACTTCCGCCGCGTCGCCTCGCGGCCTGGCGCGGTCTTGGCGGGATTCGTCGGCCAGTTCCTCATCATGCCGCTCGCCGGCTGGGGCGTGGCCACGCTCCTCGAGCTCGACACGCCTTTCGCTGTCGGGCTGATCCTCGTCGCCTGTTGCCCCGGCGGCACCGCGTCGAACGTTGTCACGTATCTCGCCCGGGCCGATGTCGCCCTCTCGGTGATCATGACGACCTGCACGACGCTCGCGGCGGTGATCCTCACGCCGCTGCTCACGAAGCTCCTTGCCGGCCGGCTCGTCGAGGTCGATGCCTTCGGGCTGTTTCTCTCCACGCTCCAGGTGGTTGTCCTGCCGGTCGTCGCCGGGATGGCGGTGAATCGCTGGCTGCCGGGGACCGTCCGCCGCGTTCTCCCCATCGCGCCGCTGGTGAGCGTGATAACGATCGCGCTGGTGTGTGCGAGCATCATCGGCCAGAACGCCGCCGCCGTCCGTTCCGCCGGGCCGCGGCTCCTCGGCGCCGTCGTCCTTCTCCATGCGATCGGCTTCGGCGTCGGCTATTTGTGGGCCCGCATCTTCGGCTACGACGTGACGATCGCCCGGACGATCTCGATCGAGGTGGGGATGCAGAACTCTGGCCTGGGGGTCGTCCTCGCCCAGCGTCACTTTCCGTCTGAGCCGCTCGCTGCCGTCCCCTGCGCGATCTCGAGCGTCGTCCATTCGTGCCTAGGGAGCTTGCTTGCGGGCTGGTGGCGGCTGCGGCCGCCCGGGCCGCCGATGCATGAGGGGGCGTGCAGCGTCCCTCAAGCGTTGCCGCTGAGTTGATGACCCGCCGTAGATCAGCATCGCTCCCCGGCGACGTCGATGTGGCCACTCAGACGCGTGATCCGGCCGGTGGGGGTGATCGATCAAACGGGCCTCGCGTCGCCGGACGGAAACCCGCATTTTCGCCCGGCGATTCGGGGCTCTTCGGCCAAGTGGCGACAGGGGATCACGGAACTTCTGAAACGCGGATGTCATGATTCCGCCTGGGCGGCGAAGAAACGGCTGAGGAGGTCCATCGTGGACGAACGGCTGCGGCAGGTGACGCGGAGTTGGACGCTGGCGCAGCCGGCGGTGGCGGCGTTCCTGACGTCGGTCGTCCGTGACTTCCGCGAGCGCGACGATCTCCTCCAGGAGGTGGCCGTGGCGGTCCTCGAGTCCTACGACGACTACGACGCCTCACGCCCTTTCGTCCCCTGGGCGATCGGCATCGCCCGGCATCGGGTCGGCACCTGGCTCCGGTCGCGCCGCCGCGCCCGGGTGAGCTTCGACAGCGCCGCCGTCGAGCAACTCGCCGCGGCCTTCGCCGCGATTCCGGCCGACGATTACCGGCACCTCGATCGCCTCTCCGAGTGTCTTGGGCTGCTCGAAAGCAAGGCCCGCCAGTTGTGTGAGCTGCGCTATCGTGACGATCTCAAGCCGGCGGCCATCGCGCCGCTGGTCGGCATGACGGCCAACACCGTCGCCAAGGCGCTCCAGCGGGTCCGCGACCGGCTCCGGGAGTGCATCGAACGGGAGCCTGGACTGACATGAACGCTCCCCCCGACGAAGCCAACGCCGAGATCGACCGTCTCATCGAGAGATATCTCGACGGCACGCTCGATGACGACGACGAAGCCCGGCTCGGGCGCCTCGTGGCGGAGTCTGCCGCGGTGGCCGGCCGGCTCGCCCGGGCGGCGCTCGTCCACGACCGGCTCATCGATCTGCTGCGGGGTGAGGCTTCGGTGTCGGCCGCTCCCCTCGAGGCGGAGTCGGCCGAGCCACCGCCGGCCATCCACCGCTCCCGCGCGTTCCGGTTGGCCTTGCCGCTTGGCCTGGCGGCGGTGCTCGCCGTCGGCAGCCTTCTCCTCCTCCGCCCTGCCCCGGCCAACGCCTCGGCGAGTGCCTCGGCGGCCCTTGAATCGCTCGTCCGCGCGTCGGCGGCGACGACCGACCGGCAGTATGCGATCCGCGTCGTCGACCATGGGCCGGGGGGCGTGCCCGATCCGGTCCCCGCCGATGTCGGCGGGCGCAAGCCGGGCGTCGATGGTGCCACGCTCTTCGTCCGCGGGGCCGATCGGTTCGTCTTCATCCGCACGTTCGCCGACGGCACGGCGTTCATCAATGGATGCGACGGCACGATCGGCTGGTCGGTGCCGCCGACGGGGCATGTCCATCTCAGCGAGGATCCGCGTCGATTCCGCCGCGGCATTCCCGGGGAGCGCGACGATCTCCCGTTTCTCTCCCTCGCCGACGGCCTCGCCGGCTTCCGCAAGGGCTATGCCCTCAGCCTCGTCGACACTCCCGATGCCGAAGGCCGGCTCCGGCTCGAGGCGGTTCGCACCGATCCCCGCCACCGCGGCCCGGCCCGGGCCACGATCGACTTCCATGCCGATGACGACACCGGGGCGGAGCGGATCGAGCTTGCCGGGCTGTCGGGGGATGGCCCGGGGCCCGAAAGCGTTGTCCTCGAGCTCGTCGATCGCGCCGAGCTCCCCGCCGAGTTTTTCGACCACGCCCATCACCACGACGCGACCCGCCCCGTCGACTGGGAATGAGCCACCACCTCCGTGGAGGATCCGATGCCCGCGCAGTCCATGACGCCCGCCGTTCGTCGCGCGGCGATCATCACATTCCTTGCCCTGACAGCGGCCCTACCGCCGCTGTTCGCGCAAGTGTCCGCGGCGAAGCGGATTCGTAAGCCGTCGATGGACGACACGATCCGGGCCAACGTCTACGCCGACAACACGTTCCAGCTCTGGGTCAACGGTACGCTCGTCGCCGTCGATTCGATCCCCTTCATTCCCCACAACGTGATCTCCGTCGATCTCCTCCCGGCCTACCCGATGACGATCGCCGTCCTCGCCAAGGACAACTTCGATCCGCAGACCGGGATGGAATATGCGAACACGAACATCGGCGACGCGGGATTCATCCTCAAGTTCTCCGACGGCACGGTGACCGACGGCCGCTGGCAGGCTCGCTGCTTCTCTCGCGGCCCGGTGGGCGGCGGCACCGCAAACCCTCGCGTCGAGGAGGAGCCGCTTCCTGAAGATTGGTTTGCCGTCGCCTTCGATGACTCGTCGTGGGGGCGGGCGACGGAGTACACCGAGGAGGATGTTGGGCCGAAACAGCCGTTCTACGACGCCGATTTCGCCGGGGCGACGTTCATTTGGAGTGACGACCTCAAGCTCGACAACGTCGTTGCCTTTCGGACCGTCGTCGAATCGCCGCCGGACGGAAAGGCACGGGAGGACTTCACCGGGCTCAATGATGTCGTGCCGGAGCAACCGGCACGCGGGCCGGGGGGGGGCAAGGGGCGGCAGCAGGGAAAGGGGAAACAGCGATGAGATTGTGTGGGGGTCGCTTGCGAACGTTGATGCTCTCGGTGGCCGCGGTAACGCTGGCCGGGACGGTCGCCCTGGCCGACGACCGGCCGAATATCATCCTCATGATCGCGGACGATCAGGGATGGGATGGGCTGTCGGTGGCGATGGCGCCCGGCGTCGAGCCGTCGACGATCTTCCATACGCCCCGTCTCGAGGCCTTTGCCGCGCAGGGGCGCCGGTTCTCGAATGCCTACGCCCCGGCGCCGGTCTGCTCGCCGTCGCGGATCAGCATCCAGTGTGGCCGGACCCCCGCAGCCCTCCATTGGACGAAGGCTGCGCCTCCGGAGACGGGGCACCGGTTGATCGAGCCGCGGATCATCAAGTCGATCCCCCACGAGCTCGTCACGATCGGCGAACTGATGCGAGCGGCCGGCTACGCGACGGCGCACTACGGAAAGTGGCACATCGGCGGCGGTGGCCCCGGCGCGCATGGCTACGACGACCACGACGGCGACACCGGGAACGAGCAGGCCTTCGCCTTCACCGATCCCAATCCGGTCGATCTGTTTGGGATGGCCGAGCGCTCCGAGGATTTCATGCGCCGCGCCGGAGAGGCAGGGAAGCCGTTCTACGTGCAGCTCTCCTGGAACGCCCTCCACGCGCCGGGGAACGCGCTCGAGAAGACGAAGGCGAAGTACGCGGCGCTCGCCGGCGACGGTGGCAACGGCAAGCGTGCCGAGGTGGCGATCACCGAGGATCTCGACACTGCCGTCGGCATGGTCCTCGACGCCGTCGACAGGCTCGGGCTCGCTGGCACGACCTACGTGATCTACACCTCCGACAACGGCGCCGGTGGAGGCGGTCGGCGCGGGGCCTTGAGCGGCGGCAAGGGCTCGGTGTGGGAGGGGGGGATCCGCGTCCCGTTCATCGTCCGCGGGCCGGGGATCGCCGCCGGCTCCTGGTGCCATCTCCCGATCGTCGGCTGGGACCTCCTCCCCACGTTTGCCGAGTGGGCCGAGATCGGCGAAGCAGCGATCCCGCACGAGGTCGAGGGGGGGAGCCTCGTCGATCTCTTCGCCCGGGGGGACGAGGGGGACGTTGTTCGAAAGCGCTCTGAGCTCGTCTTCCATTTCCCCCATTATCAAAGTGGCCACGCGCCTCATGCGGCGATCCGGATCGGCAATCTCAAGGTGATCGAGTTCTTCGAGGATTCGAGCGTCAAGCTTTTTGATCTGGCCGTCGATCCTGGGGAGCGGCACGACCTGGCGGCAGAGCGACCCAAGGATGCGGAGCTCCTTCGCCGCCGCCTCGACAGCTATCTGGTCAATGGCGATGCGCAGATGCCGACACTCGATCCAGCGTTTGATCCTGCCGCTCCACCGCCACCCGCGAAGCCGCGTGGCGGTCGAAAGCAGGAGGGGATGAAGCAGGGTGCTAAGAAGCAGGGATCGATGAAGAACCAAGCGAGGAACAACGAATGACACACTTCGCCCGTGGATTCCTTTCGGTGTTCCTGATGACGCTTGCCGGGGCGGTGGCGCTGGCCCATCCCGGGGGCCATGGCGACGAAGTGTCGCCATTCGCGGCACGGCGGCGGGCGGCCCCAGCCGCGGCCGTGCCGCGCGGGCCGATCCGGCTGGTCTCGGCGCCGCGGGCCGGAGGGGGGCTCGCCGATGTCGCGATTGCCGAGGCCTTTTCGCCGTTTGAAAAGCTCGAAGCGATCACCACGCGGCGTGATGCCGACTTTTTTTACGTCGAGGGGCAGGGTCTCCCCGATCATCCGCTCATGATCGGGATCCGCGCCTGGCAGCAGCAGGTGCCGCTCCCCCAGCCCTACGTCGGTGACAATGCCTGGCAGATACCGCTCGAACCGGTGCCGGCAAAGAAGCCGGCCAGCGCCAAGGATCGTTTTTTGCGCGGGGCGATCGCGCTGGCGGTCAACGGGATTCCGATCTTCAATCCGCTCAACAATCGTGGTGAAGACGCCTACGCCATCGGTGAGCTCGACGACTACGGCGGCCACTGCGGCCGGGCCGACGACTATCACTATCATCTCGCCCCGGTCCATCTCGAGGCGCAGGTGGGGAAGGGGAAGCCGATCGCCTGGGCCCTCGATGGCTATCCCATCTACGGCTACACCGAGTCTGACGGCTCACGTGTGACCGGGCTCGACGAGCTCAATGGCCACGAGGATGCCGCCGGCAACTACCACTACCATGCGACGAAGGGCTATCCCTATCTCAACGGCGGCTTCCATGGCGAGGTGACCGAACGCGAGGGGCAGGTCGATCCGCAACCGGCGGCGCGGCCGGTGCGCGAGGCCCGCTCACCGCTCCGCGGGGCGACGATCGTCGGATTCGAGGCGACCGGGGAAAACGCCCGCACGCTGACGTACGAGATCAGCGGCAAGCAGGGGACGGTTGCGTATGTCTACGAGGCCGACGGCTCGGCGACCTTCTCCTACACGGAGCCTTCTGGGAAGACGAGCGAGGAGACGGTCCGCCCCCGCGGCCGCCGGCCCGGTGGTGGCGGTGACGAAAGGGGACGTCGCGAGCCCCCACCAGACGGCTCCCCGCCGCGGCGAGGCCAAGCTGGCCCGCCGGATCGCATGGATCGCGCTGGTCGCCGCCCGCCCCCCCCTCCTCCACCCCGAGACGCTCCTCCGGGGCCACGGCCGGAGCGAAGGGGGGCGTCACAGAGCAAGCCTGCAGCCCCCCAGGGGGAGCTCGTTGTCACCAGCGCCGCCGTCGGCGACGACGGCCGGTTGCTGCCGGAGTTCACCTGTGACGGCGACGGGATCTCCCCGCCGATCCGCTGGGAACCGGGCCCGGCGGGGACGAAGGAATATGCCTTGCTTCTCTGGCACGAGGCCCCCGACCGGCTCAAGTGTTATTGGGTCATCCATGGGATTCCCGCCGACGTGACAGAGCTCGCCAAGGAGAATCCTGGGGCCGGCACGATCGGGCTCAACGACAAGGGGCGGGCCGAGTACGACCCGATGTGCTCGCGCGGCCCGGGGTTGAAGACCTACCACGTCACCCTCTACGCCCTGTCGGCAAAGGCGAAGCTGCCGGCCGCCGGGGCCACGCGCGAGCAACTCCTCCGGGCGATTGCTGGGCTGACCCTGGCCGAGGGGACGCTGACGTTCGACTACGAACGGGAGAGAGAGGAATGAGCTCCGCGGGGAAGCGGCGTGGATCGTGGGTGGCGCTGATCCTCGCCGGGGCGATTGCGGTCGTCTGCGGGCACACCACCTTCGGCGCCGAGCGCCGCCAGCCGAACGTGATTCTGATTCTGATCGACGACATGGGGTGGCGCGACGTCGGCTTCATGGGGAACCGCTTCGTCGAGACTCCCGCGCTCGATGCCCTCGCCCGCGATGGGCTCGTCTTCAGGCAGGCGTACGCCAGCGCCCCGAACTGCGCCCCGACCCGCGCCTGCCTGATGTCGGGGCAGGTGACGCCGCGCCACGGGGTCTACACCGTCGTCGACCCCCGGCAGCCCCCCGGATCCCCGTGGCACAAGCTGCTGGCGGCGGAGAGCAACAGCGACCTGGCGACGGAGGTGGTGACGATCCCCGAGGCCCTCAGAGGCGCCGGGTATGCGACCGCCTTCTTCGGGATGTGGAATCTCGGCCGCGGTCGGCGGGGGCCGACGACCCCCGGCGGGCAGGGATTCGAGACGGTCGTCTTTCCGGAGAATCTTGGCTTCGCGAAGGACGCCTACCACGACGAGGAGGGGAACTATCTCTCCGACCGGCTCACCGACGAGCTCCTAGAGTTCGTCGAGCGGGAACGCGACCGGCCGTTTTTTGCCTACTTCGCCGATCATGCCGTCCACGCCCCCTACGATCCGCCCACCGACCTCGTCGCCAAGTACGAGGGAAAATACGAGGGAAAGGGAGATGGCGACCGTCGTGACAATGCCGCCTACGCGGCGACGGCCGAAGGGGTCGATCGGAACGTCGCCCGGATCCTTGCCGCCCTCGACCGGCTCGGCCTCCGGGAGGAGACGATCGTCGTCTTCACCTCCGACAACGGCGGCACGCCGCAATTCACGCCGCCGCTGCGGGGGAGCAAGGGGCAGCTCTACGAAGGGGGGATCCGCGTGCCGATGGTCGTGTCGTGGCCGGGGCGCGTGAAGCCGGGGTCGACCGATATCCCGGTGGCGACGGTCGACCTCTATCTGACGCTCCTCGATCTCTGCCGGGCTGCAGCCCCGGCCGGTCAGCCGCTCGATGGCACGAGTCTGGCCGGTTTCCTCACCGGCGGGGCGGCTCTGCAGCGCGAGCGGCTCTTCTGGCACTTCCCCTGTTATGTCGGGAGGGCGGCGCCGTCGAGCGCCGTCCGCGAGGGGGATTGGAAGCTCATCGAGTTTTTCGAGGATGGCGGCCATGTCGAGCTGTTCAACCTCCGCGACGATCCCCACGAGCAGAACGACCTCGCGGCAGCGCAGCGGCAAAGGGCCGACGCGCTCACGAAGACCCTCCGTGCCTGGCAGGCGGCGACCGGGGCCGCGATCCCGAATGCCGTAAACCCGGCCTATGACCCCGCCGCCGTTCGGCCCCGAGGTGGCCCTGGGGCTGGTGGCGGTGGCGGCGGACCGCAGGGGAGCCGACAGGGGGAAAAGAGAGGCAAGCGGGACGGGGAAGGGAGACGGCCAGGAGGGAGGGGCCGGATGGAGGGGGCTTAGCCCCGGGGCCCTTCCCAACGGCGACGGAGGGCGTCGGCCGCGACCGCGGCAATGATCGCCGCGCCGGTGACGATCCGCTTCAGCGGCTCCGAGGCGCCCAGTTGCGCCAGCCCCGCTTCGAGCGTGGCCATGACGAGGACGCCGAGGAGGCTCCCGACCACGCTCCCGGTCCCTCCAGAGAGGCTCGTGCCCCCGATCACCACCGCGGCGATCGCGGCCAATTCCAGCCCAGCCCCGGCATTGGGATCGGCGGAGCCGAGGCGGGCGGAGGCAAACACGGCCGCCAGTCCGGCAAGCGCTCCCGAGAGGACAAAGACGGCCACGCGCGGCGGGGCGGTGTCGATCCCGGCAAGTCGCACCGCCGGCTCATTGGCGCCGATGGCGACGAGGTGACGGCCGAAGACCGTCCGCGACAGGATGGCCTGCGCGGCGATCACGACGATCAGCGCCACAGGCACCGTCGGGGGGATTCCCAGAAGGGGAATCGGCTGCGCCAGAGGGCGGATCACTTTCCCGATGAACAGGGTCTGGGAGCCGCTGATGGCATACGTCAGGCCGCGGCAGATCTCGAGGCTTCCAAGCGTGACGAGGAACGACGGGATCCGCAGGCCGACCGTGAGGAGCCCGGTGGCGAGCCCGGCGCTGGCGCCGGTGAGGATCGCCACCGGGATCGCCGCGGTCAGTGGCCAGCCCCCTTGAACGATCGCCACCCCGAGGACGGCGCCGGCCAGGGCCATCACCGATCCGACAGAGAGATCGATCCCGCCGGCGATGATGACGAGCGTCATCCCGGCGGCGACGACGGCCAAGCCCGGCAGACGGCCGGCGACGGTGGTCAGCGTCGCCATGGAGAGGAACCGCTCGGCGAGCATCCCGAACAGCGCCACGAGGCTGAGCCACACGAGCACGAGCACGCCCCATTCACCGAGTCTGGTCCGGTTCATCGTCGCGTGCTCCCTGGCTGCTCGGTGTCGTCCCCTGCCCCGACAGCGTCACGCCCGGCGCTGCCGAAGGCTGCCGCCGTCACCGCTGCGTCGCTCCATCCAGATTGAAACTCCGCCACGATCCGCCCCTCCGACATGACGAGGACCCGGTCGCAGACGGCCCGCAGTTCGGCCAGCTCACCCGACGCCAGGAGGACCCCGCCGCCACGATCGACGAACTCCCGGAGAAGCCGGTGGATCGTCCCCTTCGCAGCCGCGTCGACGCCGCGCGTCGGCTCGTCACACAACAGCACCCGGCAGCCGGCCGCGAGCCAGCGCCCCAACACCACCTTCTGCTGGTTCCCGCCGGAGAGCTCTCCGACCGGCTGCTCGATCGAGGTGCAGTCGATCTCCACCCGCACTCGGATCGCCTCCGCCGCCGAGCGTTCCCTCGGCCGGTCGATCCAGCCGCCCCGGGCCGAGGGGTGGGGGGCACCGAGGAGGACGTTGACCCGCACCGGCAGGCCGAGGAGGAGGCCGTCGTGGCGGCGGTCCTCCGGAAGCAGGCCGATTCCGGCGGCAACGGCCTGCCGTGGGGAGCGGAGGAGCCCGGCGCGGCCATCTCCGACGCGGACGCTCCCCGCCGCGGCGGGATCGGCACCGAAGATTGCCCGAAGCAGTTCGGTGCGGCCGGCGCCGACGAGCCCCGCCAGCCCCACCACCTCTCCGGCGCGGACCTCGAGGCTCACGCCCCGCACCCGGCTCCCGCGCTCGAGCCCCGTGACGGCCAGGACGATGTCTCCCGTGGGGGCCGCCGCGGCGGCCGAGCCCTGCGGCGATGCACGCCCCGACATCTCCTCGATGAGCCGCTCCGGGGCGATGTTCCCCCCGCGATGCTCCGCGACGAACCGGCCGTCACGGAGGACGCTCACGCGGCTGGCGATGCGCGGGAGCTCGTCGAGGCGGTGGGTGACGTAGACGACCGCCACCCCTTCCCCCACGAGGCGGCGGACGTGGTCGAAGAGAAGGTCGCTCTCCCGGGCCGAAAGCGCCGCCGTCGGCTCGTCGAGCATCAGGACGCGGCAGCGCCGGTCGAGGGCCCGGGCGATCTCGATGAGCTGACGCTGGCCGACTCCGAGCCGGGAAAGCGGCATCCGCGGAGGGAGATCCCCCAGCCCCACGCGCGACAGCGCCACGCCGGCCCGGCGGTCGAGCTCCGCCAGATCGAGGAGGCCGAAGCGGCTCGGGAGCCGATCGAGGAACAGGTTCTCGGCGAGGCTCATGCCGGGAAAGAGGTTCATCTCCTGGAGCACCATCACGACGCCCGCCCCCTCCGCCGCCGCGCGCGAGCGTGGGGCGTAGGGGAGATCCCCCAGGGTCATCGCTCCGGCGTCGGCGCGGATTAGGCCCCCCAGAATCGCGGCCAGGGTCGATTTTCCCGCACCGTTGGAGCCCATCAGGACGTGGACCTCCCCCGCCTCCAGTGCGAGGGAGATCTCGCGGAGAACCGGCACCGACCAGGCCTTCGAGAGCCCCGCGGCGCGGAGCACGACCGGGCCGGCGCTCATGGCGCGCCCGTGACGAGATCGACCGGGGTCGTCCGATCCTCTGGTGTCGCGGCGCCGGCGAGGATGTCGAGGGCCGCCTCGATCCCCGCGACCGCGAGCCGATCGCCGTGCTGGTCGACGGTGACGGCGAGCCGGCCGTCGGCGAGGAGCGGCGCGACGGCGGGGACGTTGTCGAAGCCGGAGAGGAGGACCTTCCGCCCCGAGGCCTCGATCGCCGCGGCTGCGCCGAGCGCCATGCTGTCGTTGGCGCAGAGGATCGCGGCCAGGGCGGGATGCTCCGCCAGCAAGCTTGCGGCGATGCCATTGGCCTTCTCCATCTCCCACTGGCCACTCTGCCGGGCGACGATCCGCAGGCCGGCGGCGGTGGCAGCATCCTCGAGCCCCAGGGCACGCTGTTGGCCATTGAAGGCCGTCACGATCCCCTCGATGATCGCTACTTCGGCCCCGGCTTCGAGCCTGGCCGCGACCGCCTCACCCGCAAGGCGCGCCCCATCGCGGTTGTCGGGGCCGACGAACGGGGCGGCCAGGTCCGACTCGACGAGCACGGCGGGGTCGAGGCGGTTGTCGATGTTGACGACGAGGACGCCGGCGTCGGCGGCGCGCTTCAGAGCCGGGACGACAGCCTTGGAATCAGCCGGGGCGATGACGATCGCCGCCACGCCGCGGGCCACCATCTGCTCGATGAGCGTGACCTGCTCGGAGACGTCGGTTTCGTTGCGCATCCCGTTGACGATCAGCTCGTAGCGGTCGCTCCTGCCGGCCTGATGGGCCCGGGCCCCGTCGGCCATCGTCGCGAAGAACTCGTTGGCAAGTGACTTCATCACGAGCGCAACCCGTGGCCTGCCGTCGGCCTTCGCGCTGGCGGTGCCCTCCGGTCCGCCGGGACGGGCGCACCCCACGAGGGCGACCAGCGCCACCAGGAGGGGGAGGATCGTGGTCGCGGGGCGGAGCCCCGGTGTCGCGCTGACTCGCCTCATCGCCGCTGCCCTCCCGGTGAACTGTCCCTCCCGCCACCGGAGCGTTCTACTACGGCCGGCCATCCCCGGGCGAGTCCCCATGTTTTTGGAGTGTTCCCTCATGCGTGTGTCGTTCTCGGTGGGTGTGGCGGTCGCCGGAGTGGCCCTCGTGGCCCTCTCTCTCCCGCTTGCGGCTGCCGACGGGCTGCCGCTCGGCGGGGGGAGCGGGCTGGTGTTCGCGACGGCCGCGGAGGGGCGCGAGGTCGTCGCCGCTGAGGATGAGTTCACGGAGCGGATGAGCCCGTTCGACCGCCAAGCCCGGCTCAAATCGCCCGGACCGGTGAGCAGCGCCGAGCACCGGGCGTTCGCCGCGCGGAGCGTGCTGGAGTGGGGTGACCGTGACCGACGCGCGATCACCGGGGCGATGCGCGGGCTCGAGGCCCGGTTCACCGAGCTCGGCGTCCGGTTCCCCGAGCGGGTCCTCCTCGTCAAGACCAGCGGCGACGAGGAGGGGGGCGCTGCGTACACGCGCGGCACGGCGATCATGCTCCCGGCGAAGGTCCTCGGGAATACCACGCCCGTCCTCCGGCGGCTTCTGTGTCACGAGCTGTTCCATGTCCTCTCCCGCAGCCGGCCGGCCCTGCGAGAGAAGCTCTACGCTTCGATCGGATTCCAGCCCTGCGGCGACGTCGTCCTACCTGGTGACCTCGAGGACCGCCGGATCACCAATCCAGACGCGCCGCTGTTCGATCACTGCATCCGGGTCACGGTTGACGGGGTGGAGCGATCGATGGTGCCGGTGCTCTGGTCGCGGACGGCTGCGTATGACGCGGCAGCTGGGAAGGCCTTTTTCGACACGATGGAGTTCCGGCTCCTCGCGGTACGCCTCGAGGGGACTCCCCCACGCGGCATGCCCGAGGTCGATGACGCCGGTGAACCGATCATGTCGAAGCCGGAGGGGGCGGCAGGATTCTTCGAACAGGTGGGAAGGAACACCGGCTATCTGATCCACCCCGAGGAGATCCTCGCCGACAACTTCGAGCTGCTCGTCGCCGCTGACCGGCGGCCGCCGAACCCGGAGATTGTCCGCAGGCTGGGGGAGATTCTCGGGGCTGCGGAGTGAAGCCTGCGGCTCACGCTTACGGGGGGTGGCCAGGGACGCGTGCGGAACTTTTCCTGATTCGTAGCGTTCAAGTCATTTCGCCTCGATCGGATCCCCCGGCCAGTCCCGGGGGGCTCCACGATCGGTTCCCCAGCCGGACGATGCTCTTTCCCCGCGCGTCACGGCACAACCCGACGCGCGTGGCACGGATTCCCCGACACCATGGATCTGCAGATATCCCTCTCCATCGCCCACCCCAGTGACCTCCTCCGTGCCGGTCTGATCGCGATCGCGGCCGGCGAGGGGATCGTGATCGCCGGGAGTCATGGCGATGCCGAGAGCGCGATCGGTGGGATTACGGCGTCGCGCCCCTCTGTGGCGCTGATCGACAGCGCCCTCCCCTCCCCTGATGGCTTCCGAGTCGCCAGGCAGGTGCTCGATCAGACTCCCGGGATCGGTATCGTGATCATCATCCCCTCCGCCGACACGACCCATCTGGCTCGGGCGCGGGCGGCCGGGGCAGTGAATTGCATCGCCGAGAGCTGCAGCGCCGGTGAGCTCCTGGCGACGATCCGCAACGCCGCGCTGGGACGGGCCCCGCAGCCCCCCGAGCCGTTCGCGGTCGTGACTGCCCGGCTGGCTGCCAGCGGCCCGGACGAGGCCGATCGCCATCTGACACTCCGCGAGCGGCAGGTGCTGCGCCATCTGGCTTACGGCTTGAGCAACGACGAGATCGGCGCGGCGCTGGGAATCGGGCTGGAGACGGTGAAGACGCACGTCCACAAGCTGTTGCGGAAGATGTCGATGCGCGACCGCACCCAGGTGGCGGTATGGGCGGTCAAGAACGGCGTCGTCTGAAGGGGCAAGGCCGCCGGGTCAGACCTTCTCGAGCTTCGTCACTCGTCCGGTGGCGACCCACTCTGCCACGAAGATGTCACCGGAGGGGGTGAAGCAGGCGTCGTGCGGGTGAACGAACTCGCCGTCGACCCACTTGTCGGGCTGGCCGCGGAGATTCTCCACTGTCCCGAGCCGCGCGACCGCTGCGCCGAGCTTGGCCACCGGCTTGTTGTCGGGCCCGAGGAGGGTGACGCAGGCCTTCAACTCCGGGACGACGAGGAGATCCTTCCAGCTGTCGATGTTGGCCGGCAGCCCGAAGTGGGGAAGTGTCTCCTGATAAACACCCTCCATCGAGAACACCTGGAGTGTGTCGTGGGCCCGGTCGGTGACGACGATCGTCGCCGCGCGCCCCGGCCGGCGGTCGACCCACAGCCCATGGGCGGTGTTGAACGTCCCCTGGCCGTCGCCAGCGCCGCCGAAGCAGCTGACCCAGTTCGCATCCTTGTCGTAGCGGTGGATCTTGAAGGTGCCGTAGCCATCGGCGAGGAGGAAGCCGCCGTCATCGAGGAAGGCGACGTTCGTCGGCAGGAAACCCTCGCGCGTCCAGGTTGCGGTCGTCGAGACATCCTCACCGGCCGCGTAGCAGCCCGACTCCATCGGGGCCTTGCGGTACCAAACCGTCTCGCCGTCGAGGGTCAGCTTGGCGAATGCCTTCACCTGCTGATACGCGCACACATAGAGAAACTCCCCCTCCCCCTCCTTCCGGACCTCGATGCCGTGGCCCCCTCCCTGGAACTGGCTGCCGAAGGCGCGGATGAACTTCCCGGTGGGGTCGAAGACGAAGATGGCCGGGTGGTCCTTCTGCTCTTTCCGCCCCTCGTGGATGACGTACAGATTCCCCGCGCCATCGACGGCGACGTTGTGGGTCGTCTGCCAGGTGTAGCGGTCGGGGAGTTGCGGGAAGTGATGCTGGACGCGGAAGGTGTGCTCACCGGAGCCGATGATCGTCTCCTTCCCCGCCTGGCGCACCCGGGCCAGGGCCGGGGTGGCTGCCGCGGCGGCAGCGCCGAGCGCGAGGGCGCCGGTGAATCCCCGGCGGGAGAGACGCGACGGCGTGGATGAACGGTCAGTCGGCATGGTCGAGGCTCCGGACGTGGATGAAGAGGGGGGGGGAAAGCGCGGAAGGAGACGCAGACCCTGCGCTCCTCGAGATCCCCCAG
>Ga0209598_10000513_pt1 | contig 30862 bp, 1 predicted proteins | sample M_140807_EF_Meta_FD_187317 | JGI IMG/M metagenome (GOLD analysis project Ga0209598, IMG submission 187317) | Freshwater microbial communities from Lake Montjoie, Canada to study carbon cycling - M_140807_EF_MetaG (SPAdes) (version 2) | ecosystem: Environmental > Aquatic > Freshwater > Lake...
GAGTCCATCGCCCGGAGTCTCAGTGTGTAGAGTTCCATCTCAGGAATCGTCGAATTGGCCACCTCTCCCCAACTCGGAGAGCTGTTCACTTCGCTCACGCTCACTTGAAACTCATTGGTGGTAATCGCCCAACCGTCGGCCACCGCCACCCTCACGCTCTGCACCGACGGCCCTTGCGTCTCGGTCGGAATCCACTCGAAGCGTTCACCCTGAAGGGCGGATCCTAAGGGCCCCGAAACCAAACGGAATACCAGCCCGGCCGAGGTTCCCTTTTCGTTCAAACCACGGAGCGTTTGGCTATACAGTTGATTCTCCGGGGCAACTCCATCGCTCAGGCCCACGAACACCGGGGCTTCTTTGTAGGCCCGCACGGTGAGAATCAATGAGTTGGTCACGCTGCCATACCCATCATCCACCGCCACCAACAGGGTCTGGTCGGAAAGCGCATGCTCACGGCTCGGGGTCCAGCGGACCATTCCTTCAGAGACAAAGGCTCCGCTCGGACCGGATACGAACCGGTAGTTGAGCGACTGTGCGGGCAAGTCCGCATCGCTCGCCGCCAATGTCTGGGCGTACGGCTCACCCACGTCGATCGTGGCATTGGTCAATGCCCCCCATACCGGCAGCTGATTCGCCTCGCGGATGGTCAGCTCAAACTCGCTGATCACCTGTGCAAACCCGTCGCTCACCGCCACCACAATCCGATTGGTCGATGGGCCTTGGGCCTCCGAGGGGAACCACACGAAGCGTCCGCCGCTGACTTCTGCTCCCACAGGACCCTGCACCAACCGAACACTGAGGGTCTGAGCAGGGAGGTCCGAATCGGCCACACTCAGGTTCTTTGAAAACTCCGCCAACTCCTGACCCTCTTCAGCCGAAAGCCCGGTGAATCGAGGCGCGGCGTTCTCACCACCCACCATCAGAGAAAAGCTGTTGGTCACACTCATCAAACCGTCCGACACGGCCACCACCACCGGATGGGTTAAGTCGCCCTGCGTCGCGCTCGGCGTCCAGGTAAACACTTTGTCCACCACCGAAGCCCCAACCGGTCCGGACACCATCCAAAAGCTCAACGGTTGAGCCGGCAGATCCGAATCGGTTGCCGCCAAACTCTGGGTGTACTGGGTCAACTTTGGAATACTGGACCCGATGAGCCCTAAAAACGCCGGCGCCTGATTTAGTTCACTGACCCGTAAGCTGAAGGAGTTGGTCACACTGCCCACCCCATCATCGGCGGCCACCAGAATCGTGTGCACTGACGGCCCCATCGCCTCCGACGGGGTCCACGAAAAGGTCCCGTTGGAAATCACCGATCCTGCCGGGCCACTCACCAACCGAAAGGATACCTCTTGAGCGGGCACATCGTCATCGCTCGCCGAGAAGCGCTGCTCATACGTCGAGAGCTCGTCTACATCATCGCTCATCGGTGGGGTCATCACCGGGACTTGATTGACCTCCCTCACAATGACTTGGAATGCATACGTCACCGTATCCTCCCCGTCCGTCACCTCCACCAACACAAGATTGATCGAAGGCCCCTGCTCCTCCAGCGGAGTCCAACGAAACACTCCATCCACCAACTCAGCGCCATCCGGTCCCTCGACCAGTCTTAGGCTCAAGGGTTGCTCAGGCCTGTCCGAATCGGCACACACCAAGAGCAACGTGTACAGCGCCCCCTCCGCAATGGTCACCTCAGCGGGTGCCACCAAAGTCGGCAGGCTGTTCACCTCTCTCACGATCACCGTGAACGCATTGGTCGAGGCATCTTGGCCATCGGTAGCGACGACACGGATGATGTTGGTCGAGGGCCCCTGCTCATCGGTGGGGGTCCAGCGAAACACTCCATTCACCACCTCAGATCCCGTGGGTCCCGACTCCAACGAATAACTCACCGCTTGGCTGGCGAGGTCCGGATCCACTGCTCGCAGAGCCTGCTGATAGAGCACCCTCTCTGGAATGACATCATTGATCAGACCCACGAAGGCCGGTGGTCGATTGGTCAAACCTGCCAGAGTTAGCGACCAACTCTCTAATCGCATGGTTCCGCCGAAATCCAGATCCGCCACGCTGAGATACCAGTTACCATTGCCCTCGCCTCCCAGCATTGCCGAAAGCAGTGCAGGTCGCAGGGTATCTTCAGGCTTCAGGCGTCCATCGGGTTGAATCTCACCGGTCATCACTCCGGATCCGATGTCTTGAAGGTGCACATCCGACGACGCGGAATCCGAGAACGTCACCTGCCAACCGTCATATCCAAAACCCACCAAATCACTGTCCCGCACACCCACCTGGTTGAGAAGAATGCTGCTCACCTGCAGATCCTTGTTCAGCGAGACATAAATCTCGGAGGCAAACCCTCGACCCGAAGGTTGACCCACCAAGTGCAACCCCACCTTCACCTCGGTCAAAATCTTGATGGGAGAGTCGGTGATGGTCGCCAAGACCGTCAGCGGCGGGTCCTGCATATCCGACAAGCTCTTACCCACCGTGAAGGTCCGCGTGGCATCCACCACCACACCGCCTGCCTGAGCAACCGTCGATGCCACCCAGACCAGGAAGAGCCAAGCTCCGCGGTTCAACACAGCCTTCAGTCCAACGGCACTTCGTTTCAAAACACTCATCGCAAACACACCGGCGAAATACTCGGAAACCGTAACACCCAAATCCGGCTGACTTGAGTCGCTCGGGCGCATCGAAGTGTTTCCGACGGTCTCTCCCTCACAGCAGGTGCTCAGTTTCTTTAGGCTCACGGCGGTCCGCCTCCCTCGATGGCTTTGATCCGGACCGTTCCGCTCACACGATGCCCGCCCAAGCCGTCGGAAACCTCGTATTGAAAACTCTCATCGGCTCCGTCCGCTGCATTCGCGGCCACGGTGTAAGTAATGTCTCCTTCGAAGAGCTCCACCGTCGCTCCCTGCGGCAGCGCCCCGCCCACCGTGACCACAGACAGCGCATCCCCATCGGCGTCCGTATCGTTGGCCAACAGCGTTGAGGCCTTGAAGGTGATTTGACGGAAGAACGTCGGACGCTCCACCGAATCTTCGCCGAGAATCGGCGCGTCATTGGCCCAACCTATCGGGATTGCTCGGTACAACCGCAATGACCCACTTGAAATCGGTTCCTGATGGCGGAAAACTCCCAGAGCTCCAGTTCGAGAGGCCGTGTACACGGACGGCGTGGTCGGATCATTCCACGTGTACGGTGCTTGCTGCGACGTCGTGTACTGAACCTTGTAGTTCCGACGCGCGACCCCAATCCACGTCAGCGAAACATCTCCCTTGCTAGTGGTGACCGCCAGCGGACTGGCCGGCTCATCCTGCCCCGCCCCGCTCACCACCGTGACAGGCACCGTGTTGGTCACTCGGTGACCACCCAGGCCGTCTGAGAGCACATAGTCAAAACTGCCAGCACTGTCGCTGCCCGGGGCCGCCATATAAACCACGTAGGGCTCCATGAGCTTCACGGACGCTCCGTCCGGCAAGGCCGTCTGGACCGAATCCATGCTCAGGGCATCGCCATCCGCATCCGTGTCATTGGCTAGCAGTACCGACAACAGCACCTTGACCACACGCCCACCGGCACTGCGGTACACCGCATCGGCTCCCGCCACCGGCACCTTGTTGCCGCGAATCACCGTCAACACAAACGACCGATCCGTCGCGTTGCCCGCCAAGTCCGTCACGCTCACCGTAATAGTCCCGCTGCCAGACTGACCACGGGCTGGCTTCACCACCACATTCCGGGCCGTCCCAGAACCTCCCGCCACAATGCCGCCCACCAGGCTCGCATTCAAAGACTGCGAACTCACGGTCAACGCCGCCGCCGCCGTCAGGTTGTCACTCACCAGAAAACGCACCAGGTCCGTCTCCGTATCTTCGTCGATCGTCTGGTCCAACAACTCGGAAACCGTGGGTGCCGTCGTGTCGATGACCACCGTCTGAGTCCCGGTCAACTTCACGCTTCCATTGCTCGGATGGGTCACGCGCGCCGAAAAATCATGGCTGCCAGAGGCCAGCGGGTTGGGAACCGTAAACGTCCAAACTCCATCCGGACCGGCGCTCACCGTCCCGATTACCGAAACCGGACTCAGTCCATATTGAACCTCCACCGTGGAACCGGCTGTCACCTTTCCCGTCAGGGTCGGCGTCGTCATCCGGGTCACTCCGTCGGTGGTCAACGCTCCAGTGTCTGAAGACGTCGTGAGGCTCGGCGGTTCCGAACCCGCCTCCAATGGACTTAAAATCAACGCACTGCCCAAGCTGCTCCAAGCCGCAGAAGCCCGATTGGCTCCGCCGAAGAGTGTGCCACCAAAACCCACAGGGTCCTTGATCTTCAGCGTCCAGTTCCCCTTCGAACGCTGGTTGCGATATTTTCCAAGCCCCGTCGCCGAGGCCCAGTTGTCCACCTTGAAAACGCCCGTGTAGGGCGTCGTGCCCGACTCGATGCCCTCGGTGGCTGACTCGGAGAACAAGGCGTCCTCCAACCGGGATCCGCTCAGGAACCCCACCTCATCGCCCAACACCGTCGCGGCCAACAGCTTCACCGTCGTACCCTGCGGGCTAACCAGACTAACATCCAAATCATCGATAGAACCGGCTGCAGCCGATTCCAATGCCAAGCGCACGCCCACTCGATCCAAATACAAATCATCCGCAACCACCACCGTGTATGACGTGATCCCAGAACCGTAGTTCTTGCCTTCGATGGGATACTCACTATCGGCGGCCACGCGGCCCATGGCCGTCGCCCATGCGATGAACCAGCGACCCATCCAAACACTCTTAGCGGAACCTTTGAGCATGGAGAACGCCCTCATAGCGATAGAACCTTCACTGCGCGGATTGAACGATTCAACCGCTTGGAGGACCATTTTCCGAACAGAACACCCTCGAAATCCTCCCCCTCCATCCCGATCGAATACAACGACATCCGAGTCAAAACCGATGCCGAATCGATTTCATCAACCGATGCCGAAGCCTTGGAAGTCTTCACTACCGAATCCAATACAGATGCCTCGTTGAGCCAGAGACGCACCGCGTGTGAGGCCTCCGATTTATAAGCCACATTGGTGAACTTATTTCCATCGGTCGTCGTCGACAGTAGCGCGCTCGTCAGGCTGACCTTGAGCCACGAGTCCTTCACCACCGAATACCGTAGGTTGCCCTCGGTCTGGAGGAAGGACTGGATGTCCACCAGCGATCCGATCAGCGTCACTGTGTTAGTCCGATCCCCTTGGATCATAAGATTGGGAACACTCACGGAGCCCACAGTCGCTGAACTGTCCTTGGCCCCGACACGACCCACATCGATGAGTCCGCCCAAATCTGTACTGAGAGTGACCGTCATGGCTTTGCTGACGAAATCAGGCACCAACGACAACTGAGTTGTCGCCCCAGTGGTTATGGCTTTTGTGGACCCCAAGATCGCTTGCGGCGTCGTTGGCACCGTCGCTCCAGCCTTGGCATATCCTACCTGTAAGTATTCGTAGCCGCCCAACTCGATGAAACGAACTTCCACGCGGTAGTACTTGTTTGCCTCCAAGGCAACCGCCGCCGAGCGGGTCACCAAGTTCCACTGATCTCGAGAAGACGAGTTGCCGGTGCTGGCGACCGCGCTTCCACCCAGGGGCTTCCCATCGGCTCCGTAAATCCACAACTGCACGGCATCATCACCAATGGTCCAGAAATGATAGTTACCCGCCTCGGACGCACGGATCCAGCCCGTAGCAACCGTGCCGAAGTTGTCGGCGGCAGCCGTGGTCGGAGTGGAGAGCCCTGTCCGCCAGAGGCGGACACTTTCACCAGACGGGTTAGTCGAAACCCGGTTCATCAAGCTATCCATCCGTTGGGAGGACCCATTTCCCGTGAGGCCATTGTAGGTTCGCTCCGTCCAACCGTTACCCACCAAGCTCCGCAAATCCGGGAGGCCGGTCAGCGGCTTCAGTCCACCATTTAGTTCCACCACGTTCACCGGACCCTCATTGCCGACGGCGGCGGCTTCCAGTTTCACGCGTGAGCCCACCACATGGGCATCGTCCTTGACCATTAAAGCCTCGATGAAGCCAGCAGCCTTCAGCAGCACATCGCCGCGATCGGCCGAGACATAGCCCGGGCGGATATCGCCTGAATCCAGCGTCTGCAACTGGATCGAAGCTCCGATACCCAGAGCCCTAACCTCCGTAGCCCTGAGATCACCGTCTTCCACCGACACCACAATCCGGCCGCCATTGGCCGCCGAGTTGATCGCCGACACCAACGTCAAGTCGGTCTGGTTTAACAACTGGATGTCACCGTCGGCCGTCGCCACCGTTAAGCTCCGCACCAGCATCTCCAGCGTGCCCAACGAACCAATGCCCGCTGCCGCCTTAAGGATAGCCGATTTTGCGATCAGGTCGGCCAGGGAGTCGCTACCGATCTCCTCGATGCGCCCTCCTGCGGTGGCCGTTAGCGTTCCACCCGTCGCCTGGACCAAGCCAATCCGAAGGTCACCCGCCGCATTCAGGGTTATCGCCGCATTGCGCACGCGCGCCACATCCACCCACAGATCACCGGTGCCAGAAATCTCAACTCCGCCATTCAAGCTCTCCACTTTGGCCAGGCGGACACCCCCTCGGACATCCGACACCAGGACAGAACCCGATCCGAGGATCTCGATCAGGCCGGCGGATCCGGAAGCCACGGCAACTTTAACAGTGCCCCCTGTGCTCACCAGCGAGACCACTGATTTTGGACCGGCGGTCATGACGCTCGAGATGTTCAGGTCGCCCGAAGCACTGACCGTCAGGGCTTCCGTGCGAATGGACTCATCCACGGAGACCGTACCCGCGGCAACGACAAGGGTCGCACTGCCATGGCCTGTCAGCTTGGACGGAGTGCGTGTTGTTCCCGCAATACTCACCACACCGCCATCACCCAGTACCACCGACTCTCCCACGCCAACGGTCACTGTGTCGACGCCGCCACCGGCGATGACCACGTTCCTACCGGCACCCGCGTTGATGCGGTCGTTGCCGAAGTTCTTGGGGTTGATCGACGAAACGGAGGTGATGCCGCCGTCGGTTCCGAAGGTCATAGCACCCTCGTCGCCAACAATGACGTCGTTGCCACCGCCCATGATGACCTCGCCGCCGCCATCACCAGAAACCTGAGCCAGCAAGGCCACTTCGCCTATTTGCATTCCACCGGCATTGCCAGCATCGACGAGGGTCGGGAAGAGAACCCGATAAGAGGTATAGGCCTTCGTGTTGGAGAACATGAGGGTCTCGGTGTGGAAGCGCGCAGAGTTGGCCGCCAACAAGCCGGTAGCAATCACCTCGTAATCGTTCCCATTGTTGGAACCCAGCAACTTCCAAGAGGACGGATCCCGCTCCGGAGCGTCATTGGCGGTGGTCAGCGAAATCGCGGTGACCACGGAGGAACCCGTCCTCGGGGTCACCGTGAAACCGGTGTTGAGCTTATCGAAATTCAGGTACTTCGTCCTTGGATCGCCGTCGATAGCGTTGGAGGCGCCCTCGCTACCGGGCGAGTTATTGGAGGTCGGCACGAGGTTGTCCCCCTTGCTCAGCACGTTCATTTTGAAAGTTCCGAGCAGTGCCACTTCAGCTATTTGCATTCCACCGGCATTGCCAGCGTCGACGAGGGTCGGGAAGAGCACCCGATAAGAGGTGTAGGCCTTCGTGTTGGAGAACACGAGGGTCTCAGTGTGGAAGCGCGCGTTGTTGGCCGCCAACAAACCGGTGGCAATCACCTCGTAGTCGTTGCCGTTATTAGAACCCAACACCGTCCAAGAGGATGGATCGCGCGCCGGAAAGTCGTTTGCGGTAGTCAGTGAAATTGCCGTGATCACGGAGGATCCCGTCTTCGGGATCACCGTGAAACCGGTATTGAGCTTATCCAAGTTCAGGTACTTCGTCCTGGGGTCGCCGTCGATGGCGTTGGCCACACCCTCGCCACCGGGCGAGTTATTGGAGGTCGGCGCAATAGCGTCGCCCTTGCTCAGCACGTTCAGTTTGAAGGTTCCGAGCAGTGCCACTTCGCCTATTTGCATTGAACCTGCATTCGCAGCGTCGACGAGGGTCGGGAAGAGCACCCGGTAAGAGGAATAAGCCTTCTTGTTGGAGAACACGAGGGTCTCCGTATGCAGGCGGGCGCTGTTGGCAGCTAACAGGCCAGTGGCAATCACCTCGTAGTCGCTCCCGTTATTAGAACCCAGCACCGTCCAAGAGGACGGATCGCGCTCCGGAGCGTCGTTTGCTGTGGTCAGCGAAATCGCCGTGACCACGGAGTAAGCCGCCTTCGGGGTCACGGTGAAGCCGACGTTGAGCTTGTCGAAGTTCAGATACTTCGTCCTGGGGTCGCCGTCGATGGCGTTGGCTACACCCTCGCTACCGGGTGAGTTATTGGAGGTCGGCGCAATGTTGTCGCCCTTTCTCAGCACGTTCTCTCCGATGTAGATTGGAGGCAATAGGGTCATCACATCCGCTCCATCGCCACCGATGATGTATGCCGTGCCGCTCGAAGACATTATGATGTCGTTGCCTCTAGATCCCTCCACTGAGGCGAATCGGACCAGCATCGAGCCATCATTGCTCATCTCGAAGGTGGCCTCGTCGCCGGCCACGTAGGAGGTGCCGGTTCCGAGGGTAATCACATCATCGCCGCTCCCACCCATGATGTAGTCGGTCCCCTTGCCACCAATGATCACGTCCGGATTGCCGCTTCCGAACGTCCGGTTCACACCATCGCCAGCATTCAGAGTGAAACAAATACCCACTCCGGCTTCATTCGCCAGAATCGTATCGTTTCCACTGCCGGTGGTGATCGAGTTCATGAGGGTCGAACTACCGCCCAGCACGGTGTAGGTGTTGTTGCCGCCCGTGTCGTTGACCAAGATCTGCGCCTTAACCCCCGACTGGATGCTGACCGAAGCATTCTCTGAACCGCCCTTGACCTCGATCCTGCTGGCACCACGAACCGTGGTTACTCTGCCCTGGAAAACCACCTCGAGGGCGTCATTAGATGGGGTACCGATCAGCCCCACTTCGCTGATTTGCATCGAGTTCGCCCGACCGGCATCGACGACCGTCGGGAATAGCACCCGATAGGAGGTAAAGGACTTCGTGTTGGAGAACGAGAAGGTCTCCGTTCGGATTCGCTTGCTGTTGGCGGCCATCTGGCCGGTCGCAATCACCTCATAGTCGCTGCCGTTGTTCGAACCCAGCAGCGTCCACGAGGTCGGGTCGCGCTCCGGGGCATCGTTCGCGGTGGTCAGAGAGAGCGCCGTCACCAAGGTAGTGCCCGCCCTTGGAGTCACGGTGAATCCGGTATTGAGCTTGTCGAAGTTTAGATATTTCGTCCCGTTCGCGCGATCGATGGCATTGGCCGCACTCTCCGAAGCGGGTGAGTTATTGGAGGTCGGAACAATGGTGTCTCCCTTGCTGAGCACGTTCACCCTGACGCCCGAGGCGACAGAGCGGATCGTGTAGCTAGGATCGGTGTCGTTCGACTTAGTCATGTCGAGTATCAGGCGTCCGTCCGGTCCGAGGCTTTCACCATCGACCAACACCTTGCCGTCGGAACCCAACAGAGTTGGCACCGGTTGAGTAGCGGGATCCTCCCCCTTGGAAGGTCGAGGCAAAGTACCGAGATCGAAGGTCGCCGAATACCTCTTCTCGTTCCAAACGATAAACCACCAACGCTGGGTGTATTCGATATTGGCCTGAAGCTTTCCGTTGGATTCATTGTACTGGAGGCCGACCGAATCGATATTGATGGAGAAACCGAGGATCTTGGCGACCCCCGAGGCCGTTCCAGATAATCCAAAAACATCTGAGACAGCATCGAAATAGATCTTGCCCGACATGTTACCGGAAAGTCCCAACCAGGAATTACCCAGGTTCAGGCTGCCAGACATACTTGCACCGAAAGAACCATTGGACTGCAACCAACCGGACAACTGAAGGGAAGCGACTCCAAGGAAGGAACTGCCCCCCTGAAAGCTGAAGGCCCATTCACCCCGATTGAGTACTACGGAAGAGGCCATTCCTGATCCAATCGAAGATTCTGGTCTGTAGAAGGTGCCACCCATCTGGACCGTCATCGAGGTATTCATACTGAACACCCCCATGATCTTGACGACACCATCCAACTGCAGGAACGCCGTGGAAGCTGGCAACTCGGTCTTCCCGTTCGGCGTGACGTACCGGGTGGAGCGGGTGTTGATGTACAGCTTGCCCACCGCATTGATGGTGGCGATGCCGACGACGTTCGCATTGACCGACACATCCGCCGTCAACACTAGGCCGGTCGAATCGAGAATGATGGCCACGGCAACCTGCGAGTTGAGCAGGCTACCGACATTGATTGACAGCTTCCCGATCATTGTGAAACGACCGGCCGCCACATCGTACTGCAGCAGCAGCATTCCATCCGTATCCAGCAATCCTAGGAAATTGAAGGTGCCGACCATGCGCACTAGCGCTCCTCGCGCCACCGTAACGGATTTCGACCCCAGGTAGACCGTTTGGACGGCAGAAGTGGTGTTGATCTCCATGACCACTGAAGCGCCAATCCGTAGTCCAACCGCGGAGGCAAATTCGCTGCCCACATTCATGACGAAGGCTCCGTAAATGCCTGTCGTATCAATCCGCAAGAAGCCCGCTGCGGTCGCCTCACCCAGCGGACCCATTTTCATCGTTCCAGCAAAGGACACTTCGAACTTGGAAAGGGTCAGCAAGAAGCTGAAAGAACCCCGGATGACGAAGGCTTCGGCCAGGCTCATCTCGCCCATTCCGCGCACCTGCAGATAAGGCTCCATCGCCAAGGTGGTCCCGTCTGGATTGCGGGCCCCGCCCGTGACGGACACTTGGCGGATGGGCACCGTCGCCGAAAGAGCATTGCCCGAAGCGTCCGTCTTCCGGGTCCCATCTGCGTTCAGCACCGGAACGCTCTTGTTTGCTGTAGTCTCAAGTTTGCGGCCCTGCTCGTCGCGGATGGTCGGGAAAGACGGATCGGTCTCAGGTATAGTGAACACGATGTCGTGTCCGAAAGTGTTGATCGCCACCATCAAACTGGCTCTGAAACCGAGACCCGGGATGAGACTGACGCCCCCTGAAGCTTGGAACATCCCGGCGAACCCGAGGGTGCCATTATCAATCCCGAGGAACATCAGTGCAGTGACGGACAATTCTAAGAGCGGAGACGAACTGGATCCCACCCGCAGATTGCCTGCACCCAAGATAGAGAAACCCCTCGAGTCGATCAGGAACGCGAACCCGCCATCGAGACGGAAGTATTCCGTGGAGCCGACACTGAAGGCCAGCACACCCGTCGCCACCAGACTCAAAGAGCTCGGTGCCGCCTGAATGTGGACCTCAAGGTTGTTCTTCGATCCGTAGGATACCTTGTAGGTGGCGTCCCGCGTGATTGTTGCCAGCAAACGGACCACCGAGTTGTATCGGTCCAGCACATAATCGCCGGTCTTGCCGCCGTCGGTCGACTCCTTCAGCAACGAGTTGCCCGAGCGGACCTCCACAGCGGCCCCTGCGGTAATCGAGTGACTGAGCATGAGCAGTCCGGAATCGCCGGCTTGGCGAATGAAGGCGTCTTCCGTCTTCAACTGCGGCTTTGCGGCCAACAATAAATCGATCGGCTTGACCACATCGGTGGTGTTCACCACCAAGGTCATCTGCGCCTGAGCCACTAGGCCGAATTTTTCGAGGGCCTTCAGCCCATCACCAGTGCCCAACCGAAGTGCGCCGTAAATCTCGATGTTCCGAGGATCTAGAAGCTGGCTCAACTTAGGCGGCTTGATGCGCAGTGTGAGATTGCCCACCGCCGACCCTAAGACGCCCAGTCCGGCTACCTTGAGTTCGGCATTCGCATCGAGGCTCATGGTCACGGCCTCAGAGTTGACGAACAGCTTCATCACTATCTGTCCGCTCAGTTCGATGAAGAGGAAATCACCCAGGAAGTCGGCTCGAACACCACCGCCGATCAGCATCATGACACCGGCCGGTTCCGGCACCTGAGCATTGGGATTGGCCGCCAACTTTCCTGTACCCGGATCGCGGTACGGAGCCTTGTAGGAATAGTCGATGACGATATCCTCACCGGCAGCGGCGGGCGTGCCCAACACCAGTCGACTGCCCCCGGCGATCTGATAGGCTCCAGAGGCGAGGACCTTGCCTCCGATCGTCACCTTCACAGGAGCCGATTTGGTGACCAGGTTCTCGAGGATGTAAGTAGTGGCCTTACCGTTCCCCGAGAACTCCTCTCGGCCAACGACGTTGATATAGTAACGCTCTTGAAGACGCTCTTGGGTGATCCGGTTGCCCAAACTGTCCACCAAGGCCAAGTCCAGCAGTCCGTAAAAACTCACTCCGCCTAGGTCGCGCCACGGGCGTCCCGGCATATCCATCAGGAAGATCAAGCGGGCGTTGCCCGAGGCCAACTGGGACAGGTCGCCGAAGAAATAGGCGGCGAGGCTTACCCCATAATCCGGACCACCGAAGGTCGCGGTGCCCGTCATGAGAATCTTGCCGGTGAGGTCGATCTGGACATCCACTTCAGCGTAGAAGGTGTACACCGAGACGTAGCTGCTGAAGAGACGCGCCCCACCCCGAATCACCATATTCTTGAAGAGATCGAAGAAGTTGGCCTTCCCGCCACCGCTCTTCGTCATCGTTGAGATCTGGCGGCGCAGGTTTGATTCCCATTGCCCGATGCTCATCGTCCCCGGATTTCCTGAAGAGACTACTTTGCGAAGGTTGAAGGCCGTCGCGGTGACATCGACCTTGGGCGCGCCGGTGGCCGGATCGATCACGCTATCACCATTCGCCTCCTTCGCATAGATGGTCGGAGACTCGATGGAGGCACCAAACTCGATGCCAGCACTGAAGTTGCCCAGCGAGAGTCCCGTATTGGGTTCGAAGAGCAGGGGTACGTCGGCATTGATGAAGATTGACAGCGGACCGAAGTCCGAAAGCCCCATGCGGAAGAATACACCGCCTAGGCCAGGGATCATCAACCCGCCCATGAGGCCCGCATAGAGCGTCCGCGTGACGACCGGGGTCGTAAGGTCGGTCGATTCGATGGGGTTAGAATCCTTGTCCATCTTCAGAACCCCGAGAATGAGGCCTGCCTTCACCCCTAAACTTCCGATCATCCCCGACACGCTGATATTGAAGGAATCGATTCCGAGAATGGGGAAGGCACCCTTAGCCAGCAGGCCCACATCGATGGTCAGTCCGCGGAATCCGCCCGCGACCTGCACCAGAGGCAACCCTTCGATGCCCTTGACCTGTGCATCGATCACGATTCGGAAATCACCCGGGTTAGTGCGGAAATTATCACCCTGCCAATACAACGCGATGGCCATGCTCTCCAGTGGCAACCATGAAGGCAGACCCAACCCGGCAGTTCCGCCCCCCCCAAGGCTCATGGTGATGGAGAAGTTATTGCCCGTGTAAATGGACCCGTCGCCGAGAATTCCGAAGTTCTTAGCACCGCCCCCTAGGCTGACCGGGCCTGCGTTGACTGTCACAACAGCGCTCCCGATGGCCAACAACGGCGCGCTCGGCGCTACTGTCGGGTCGAATTTGATTCCGCCGGCCGTGAAGGATAGGTAGTCGCCCACCCTCAAATTCAAGGTGTCTACCAGGAGGTTGAACCCGCCCACACCGGCACCCAAGGCCGTGAAGTTCTTCAGCGGATCGAGAAAGACGTCCAAGCCAACGGTGCCTGCCACACCGTACTCGTCGGAATCGTTTCCGTCGGTGATCGATGTTGCGAATCCGCTCAATTCCACGGCGCCGCTGGTGACGCCGACGGTCACAGAAACCGAGACCTTGACCTTCATGTCCTGGGTGAAGGACACGCCGAAGCTGCTGACCTTCACTGTTGGGTTCACCAGGCTCACAGGCCCCAACCGGATTACGGTGGGCAGGTTGGGCGCGGCCTCGAGCAATTCGTAGCCATCGGAATCCAACCCACCAACAGCCCCTGTCTTGGAGTCGGGTATTGACGGGGCTGAATCGTCCGCAAAGTCGGTGGGTGCCGTCTGTTTTCCGGGGAGCAGATCAAAACTCGACACGGCGAATCGATCTATCTTGAAACCATCGGGTCCACCGTAGTGGAACTCACCAGCACCGGCCACCCGGATCATTGTTTGACTTCCATCTTGGATGCTGAAGCCGAGGTTGGCGAAGGCCACCCGAGTTAATTTTGAATCGAAGTCACCAGCACCGAGAATGATGTTGAAGTTCCCGAAGAGCGAAAGAGTGGATCCGAAATCGATCTGCCCACCCACCACCATGATCTGCTGAGCGCCAGCAGCGTAGCGGACACCAGCGAGGGTTACCCCGTTCTTGAATTGTTTGTAGGTTACCGAAGCCGCGCGGAGGCTCAGAAGTGCCGGACTACCGAAGATCAACTCGGCATTGGTCACCTGGGTTATGCTCTCTCCCAGACGACCCGCAGGCATGAATTTATACGTCCCACGGACCGTGATATCGCCGAGGGTTATGACTGCGTCCTCAATCGAGATGGAACTGAACGCTGAACGTCCCGCAGTGGCAGTCTCCTCAGCGGTAAACACGACAGGCACAGTCCGAGCCTGCACCGGGACCTTCTCGTTGACCGCGAAGCTCGCCGTGTTATGACGGATTTGCACTATCGCCTCCGCCGTCAGTTCCCCCGCTGTGGCTCGGCCGCGGATCGAGCCAGTGAGGGCGTAGCCCAACGGATCACCGGTGCCCGCCCGTTCGAACAAGACCAAACCGAGATCGCCTCCGCTCAACGTGAACTCATCGTTGCCGGCTGTGCCCGAGACAACGGATGCCCCGATCATCACTTTGGTCCGCCCGGCCACCGTGTCCACCTGTCTGGAGAAGGAGAAGCCTCCCGACACCTTGATGAGGCCGGCGATCGTCAACGAGACCGAGCCGCCGAGGGACATGAACGGATTGGCGGCCCCCCCTAGGGCGACCCGGATCGGCACCGTGACCGCACCCACGGTTACGACGCGGTCCACGACGGCTCCCATCGTGTTGTAAGAGAAGCTCAGGTCGTGAATCTTGAAATCGATTACCCCGACAATGGCACCCGGCAGGGTCAGGTACGGAGTGCCTTGAGCTTGTATTGCGAACGTTCCGTTGGCGGCGAACACGGCTCCCAGCGTTGCGTCGCGAATGCCCGCCTCGAAGGTTTCAGTGGAAACGCTGGCCTGAGCTCCGGAGACCACGGCGACCAGATCCCCGCCAGTCTTGCTAAATCCGAAATCTCCTGACAACCGCACCGCGTCGGCTATGTCGGCCTTAAACCCGCCAACCACCACCTGGGCGGTGTTACCACCGACGCGCAACGGTGCGCTAAGGGAGCCGACGGTAATGATCCGATCTACAGCCCGACCGGTGTCATTGTAGGCCACGGTCGCCGTCACAGCGGACACCGATGCAAAAGTGGCAGGAAGCGTGAGCACCGGCGTTCCGGAGGCCTGCAATTGCATGCCGCCGCTCTTAGGAACTACCAGCGCCAACTCTGCGTCCTTAACTCCCACCTCGACGCCACCAGTGCTCAAGAGAGCAACGCCTTTCCGGGCCACCACATGGATATCCCCACCTTGGTTCGAGAAGGCAAAATCACCTGCTAAACTCGCGAAGCCTTGAAGTGACGCCTTGAACCCGGTCGCCATCACCACCGCAGTGTTGGCCCGTGCGGATAATGGAACACTGATCGAGCCGACCTTGATACGGGTGTCGACGGACTTGGACGTATCATTGTAGGTGACGGTCACCTTGTCCGCTGTGGCTGAACCGAAACTGTCGGGTAGGACGAGCACCGGAGAGCCCGAGGCCTGCAATTGGATTCCGCCCTGCTTAGGCAACACCAACGCCAGATTCGCCGCTACCGCACCCAATTCTACTCCACCAACAGTGAGGACTACTCTCGCTCCTTGGGCCACAACCTCCATTTGTTCACCCCGTTTGCCGAAGCCAAAATCACCACTAAGGCTGCCAAACCCGCCGATCGAAGCCTTTAAACCAGACACCATCACGGCCATGGTATCGCCCGGCACCGTCAGCGGAACAGTGATCGAATTGATGGTGATCCGGGTGTCCACAGCCTTCGCCGTGTCATTGTAGAACACGGTCGCCTTGTCCACCTTCACCGAAGCGAAACTGTCGGGCAGAGTGAGCACCGGTGTACCGGAGGCCTGCAATTGGATACCACCGCTCTTCGGCAACAGGACACCCAGAGCGGCCCCCGTGACGCCTACCACCACTTCACCCGAAGTCACAAGAGCGCTGGCCCCCTGAGCCACCACCTGGATGTCGTCACCTTGCTTTGCAAAGGCGAAGTCACCCTCGAGACTTGCGAAATCTCCCATCACCGCCTTGAACCCCGACACCATCGCCCAGACCGTGTTCGCTGTTACCGACAATGGGACTGAAATTGACCCGATCGCCACACGGGTATTAACCGATCGGGACGTGGAATTGTAGCCGACGGTCACACGCGAAGCCCCAACCGAAGCGAAGGTTGTAGGAAGCTTCAGCACAGGGGCACCCGACGCCTGCAACTGAACCCCTCCATCTTTCGGCAGCACCAAGGCGATTTCGCCTCCCGTCATGCCCACCTCGACGCCATTAACGCTCCACACAACACTTGTTTGCACTGCCACGGCCTGGATCTCGTCTCCAATCTTGGCGAACGCGAAGTCTCCTTTCAGGCGGACAATATTTCCGAGAGACGCAGACAGACCATTCACCATCACCATCGAAGCGCCTGCGACCACTGACAGCGGAGCGCTGATGGAACCCACCGTCAGTTTTGTGGCGACCGACCGATCCGTATCATTGAAGGTAACGGTGACGTTCCCAAGTGATACTGCTGCAAAGAACGCAGGCAATTTCACAGTCGGACGACCCGAGGCCTGCAACTGCACACCGCCACCCGCCGGCAAAATCATGGCGAAGGCCGCACCGGTCACACCCAACTCGACTTCCCCGGAGCTCAATACAACGCTGGCACTTTGGGCAACCACATGGATGTCATCACCAGCCTTCGCGAAAGCAAAGTCGCCGCGCAAGGTTAGCAAGTTCCCCACCGATGCATTCAATCCGGTCACGGTCACCATCGCGGTGTTGGCCGCGACAACCAACGGGGCACTGATCGAACCGATCTTCAACCGGGTTTCGACCGAGATCGCCGTGTCATTGTAGAAGAGATCGACTCGCGCCGCCGAGACGGACGCAAACGCAGTGGGCAAACGCAGGACAGGCGTGCCAGAGGCTTGGAATTGAACGCCGCCACCCGTAGGCAACACCAGCGCCAGATTAGCCCCGGCTACACCTAATTCTACACCCGACGCGCTCAAAACAGCACTCGCCGACTGAGCGATCGCCTGAACTCCCCCGCTCTGTTTCGAGAAAGCGAAGTCGCCCTTGATGGCAGCAAAACTTCCGAGAGAGGCCTCGAAACCGTTGACCATTACCGCCGCGGTGTTGGCCGCCACAACCAGAGGCACACTCACGGCGCCCACCGTTACCCGGGTGTTAACCGCGGTTGACAGGCTATTGTAGTCGACTGAAATCTTGGCGGCAGACACCCCACCGAAGACGTTGGGAAGCCTCATCACCGGATCACCGGATACCTGCAACTGGACCCCCCCGTCACCCTGCATCAAGAGTCCAAGCTTCGCATTCCTCACGCCCAATTCTACGTCGCCAGCGCTCAGCAGTGCACTGACGCCTTCGGCCACGACTTTTACTTCATCTCCCTGGCTCGCGAAGGCGAAATCTCCCGCGAGCGAGACGAACCCACCCAGTTGCGCCATCAACCCTGCGACGATCACCCTCTGGGATTTGTCAGCGACCTTTAGCGGTGCACCGATCTGCGTCTTACCAACAACCACCGCGAGCACACGATCTTCATCGGTTCCCGTATTATTGAAGGCTACGGTCACCGAAGTTGCCGACACATCAGCGAAATCTTTACCCAGCTCGAGATCCACAGCTCCCGAGGCCTGCAGAGCTACTGTCTGGTCGCCACGGACCAACAACGCAACCGTCGCGTTCTTCACACCGGCGCGGAGGCTCTGTCCTAAAACCAAGGAGGCGGATGCACTCTTCGATACCACCCACAACTCACCGACGGAGTCACCTGTACCTGAAACAGCCTTCAGGCCGAAGTCGCCGGATACGGTCACGAAACCTCCGATGGTCGCCTTAAGCCCTTTGACTGTTATGGACGCGACATTGTCAGCGACACGCAGCGGAGCGGACACCGTGGTGGCACCGACGGAAACCGTCAGATCCCGGTCTACCTCTCGGCCCGTGTTGTTGAATGCTACAGCAACCTCATTCGCCGATGCGCTTGCGAAACCGTTGCCGAAGTTCAGGTAGGCAGAGCCCTGTGCTTGGAGCGCAAGGCTCTCATCCCCCCGAATCAACAATCCGACAGCGGCATTACGTACCCCCGCACGTATCGCCGATCCCACTGTCAAAGAGGCAGAGGCCTTCGCCGAAACAAACGTCAATTCATCCTCCGCCACCGTCGCACCCAACGTTCTTTGGAGTGCGAAGTCACCGGACAGTTCCACGAAACCTTTCACCTGGGCTTCCAAACCCTTCACCAACAGAGCCGCTTGGCCGTTCTTCACACTCAACGGTGCACTGACCGAAATCTCGCCTACTGCCACAGTCACCGTACGATCAAGTAGATCCCGACCTGTGTTGTTGAAAACAACCGCAACTTGGGTGGCCTTCGCGCTCCCAAAGCCGTTTCCGAAGCTCAAGTCCGGGATACCGTTCGCTTGCAGCGCTAGAGTCTCATCACCACGGATCACCATCGCGATAGTGGCATTAGTTACTCCAACGCGGAGAGAGGTCCCGGCCGTCAGCGAAGCCGATGCCTTGTCTGACACCAAAATCAACTCGTCTTCTGCGGCCGTATTTCCAGAGTTTTTCTGAATACCGAAATCACCAGACAAACTTACGAAGCCCGGCACCTTCGCTCGCAACCCCTTAACTAACAGGGCCGCTTGGCCATTCTTCACATTGAGCGGGGCATTAACCGACGAACCTCCAACCGCCACTGTCACAACACGATTGACCATGTCTACGCCCGTGTTGTTGAACGCCACACCGACCTGCAGCCCCCCCTCAGTTGTCAGGCCGGCTCCCAATCTAAGATCGGCCGTGCCGGTCGCTTGTAGAGCCAACTTTTGGTCGCCCCGGATCACAAGTGCCACAATCGCATTGCTCACCCCGGCGCGTAACGTGGTCCCCGCGGTCAATAAAGCCGCGGCATTGTCAGACACCATCAACAACTCATCTTGTGCGGCTACGGAACCTTTTTGCAGGCGAAGCCCGAAGTTCCCACTGATCTCGACGAAATTAGCGATCTTGGCTTTGAGACCGGTTATGGCGACCGTGGCAGCACCCTGGGTCACCTTCAGCGGCGCAGTCGCCGAGGCCGGTCCAACCGCTACAGTCACACTGACGTCGATATCTGCACCGGTATCATTGAACGAGACACTGGCGCTTTCGGCTGAGACCGAGGCGAACCCCTCGCCCAACTGCAGGGAGGCTGATCCGGTGGCCTGAAGAGCGACGCGCCCATCTCCCCGGACAAGCATAGCCAACCGTGCACCGCTCACTCCGGCTCGCACCTGAGAACCGGACCGCAACGAGGCTTCCGCCGAGTTTGCCACCCACCACAACCGCGCTCCATCAGCGCTGGAAGCGGCTTCGTACCTCACACCAAAATCTCCGGCTATCGTCACGAACCCGCCCACGGAAGCAGAGAGGCCTTGAACGACCACCGCCGCCACCCCGTTCTTCACCGACAGCGGAGCCCCCACAGAAACCCCACCCACCTTGAGCACGATTTCTCGATCGATGTCTGCGCCGGTATTATTAAAGGACACACCGACGGCCTTGGCAGACACCTCAGCGAATCCACCGCCGAGACTGACATCGGCCGAACCGGTCGCTTGGAACGCCATCCGCCGGTCTGCACGGATTATAAGTGCCACGGAGGCATTCTTGACACCCGCCCGAATCGTCAACCCGGCATTGAGCGTTGCGTTCGCGGCATGGGCTGTCGCGACGAACGATTCCGGATCGGTCCCACTGGACGGCCGCTTTTGGAATGCGAAATCACCAGTTAGGGTTGCGAAGTCTACAACCTTCGCTTGCAGACCCCTCACCGCGACCGTTGCAACCCCGTTTTCCACCTTGACCGGGACACTCACATCCACTCCGCCGACACGAATCGACAGCGTTTGGTCCATGTCCCGCCCGGTGTTGTTGTAGGAGAGCCCCACCTGGTCGACCGACACTCCGGAGAATCCGCTGCCGAGGTCCACGTTCGGTGATCCGGTAGCCTGCAGGACCAGAGTCTGATCCTCATTCAACACCAAAGCCATCGTAGCCGACCGAACGCCGACCCTCATTGAATCTCCAAGAGACAAAGCGGCCGAGGCGTTCCGTGTCAGAATAATCAATTGATCATCATTGGCATTGGGCCCGGCTATCTTCCGGATCGCGTAATCCCCACTGAGGGTAACAAATCCACCAATGGTTGCATCCAACCCCGTCACGGCGATGGACGTTTCCTGATTCCGCACGGTCAACGGCGCCTTCACTCCGACACGGTAGGCGCTCATGTCCAACTGCTCGTTTATGTCGGATCCGGTATTGTTCAGAGAGAAGCCCATTCCCTGAACCTTCACCGTGGCGAATCCCGACCCGAGGTCCAGAGACGCTGCTCCACCGGTGGTTTGGATCCCGTAGGTCCCGTCTTTCTTAATGAGCATGGCAACCGTCGCACCCGAGACGCCACCGCTGATGCGATCACCGACGGCAAAACCCACAGCAACCTTGGCGGCAGCGATGGCCAAATCACCATTGCTGCGGTACTGGAAGGCAAAGTCACCCGCCAAAGATGCAAAATCCCCAAGATTCCACTTCAAACCCGTAACGATAGCCGAAACGAAGGGATTGCTCTCGGTTCCGCTGGGCAATTGCAGCGTCTTTGCGAAACCGCCAGCAAGTTCTTGGTCGACCGCAGACCCGGTCGAATTGTATTCGAATCCAATTCCTCGGAGTGTCGGTGCGCCAGCGACAGCACCGCCCAGCGCGGATTCCTTGACGAAGGCTAGTTCACCCCCGGGGCCAAACATTCGGGCGAAATCTTCCCCGAGCACGAAGAATGGCTCACCGCTAATCGACATCGCCACCCCGCCCGATGCTCGTAAGATCATCCCCATGTTGCCATCAACCACCCCCGCACGGAACGCCGGGGTCTCGAAGGTGGCGTCCGCATCCGTCACTGCCACGGTGATATCGCCGCCGCCCGCTGTGCCGGTGCGCTGGAAGGCAAAGTCACCCGAAATCTTGAGGAAACTACCCAAACGACCGATAAAGCCTTCGGCGACAACTACGGCGTACGGACTCCCCTTCGTTCCAGCTCCCAGATTCATCGGCACACTCAACTCGCCGACGGTCAGGGTTCCTTTGATGGCGGCGCCCGTCGAATTCCAACCGAAGCGCAACCGGTCCGCTTTCACATCGGTGAGACCAGCGAGGCGGATGTTCGGCGTTCCGCTAGCATCTAACCCGAACCCACCGTCCGGATTAATTTGCAACCCCGAGAATCCATTGCGAACCGAAAGCTCATTGTCGCCCACCTTCAAGGAGAGGTTTGCGTTGCGAGAAATACCGACGACCGCACCTTGATCCATCTTGAAGGCGAAATCGCCACTCAGGTCGAAGAAACCATCTTCACCAGGACCGATCGACGCCTGCAGATTGATGATCTCCAGTTGCGCGAAGGGCAAATTAGCGCTTCCCAAAGGCACCTGAAGGAGGAGTCCACTGCTCACACCATTACTGTTAACAACGGTGATGTTCTCATTCACGAGGTGGCCGGTGTTATTGAAGTCAACGGTGACACGCTCGACACTGACCTTGCCGATGGCTTCCGGCATCTTGATGTAGATACCCGATTCCTCGGCGGTCTTTCCGGACTGCCGTGCTGCCGACGCATGGAAAGCGATCCCACCAGACTTCTCAACCAAGATGCCGAATTGAGACCCGATGATGCCGGCGCCCCACGCATCGGTTCCAGTGATCAGCTTGAGGGAGGCCGACGAACTGGACATCAGGAAATCTCCGTTCGAGCGCCGCTTGACCACGAAGTCCCCTTCCAATCGGACGAAATTGAGCATCCTGGCTTCTAAACTACGCATGTCGACACCGGCCAGAGGTGCGCCCGGGAAACCATCGGGGGGCTGAACGGCTACCTTAACGACCAACGGCTTCGAGGTCTGCAAAGCAACCCGTCGATTGATGGTCAGATCTTGAGCACGTCCGGTATCATTATAGTAGACGGTGGTCAGACTCTTGACACTGCTCGGGTCGATCAACCGGATCCCCATGAGCGTTGGGAACTCCAGGACCGTCTTGCCCCGCTGGTTCTCCAACATGTTGCTCTGCAGCGCGATACCTCCCTGCGCCGTAACCACCATGCCCACGTCGGCTCCGGAAACACCTGCGCTGAAGCCGTGGACACTCATCGTCAGTCGGCTCGCCCCACCCGCTGCGGAACCGTCGACCTCTACTTCCAGACCACCACCCGCTCTCGTGTAGATGTAGGTGCGCCCCTGCATCTTAACCAACCCACCGATTTCCATGCCCAAATTGCCGCCAATTTGACTCTCACCAGCTTGGAAACTCGGCACCAAGATCGAATTGGCTACCCCCTGCACTTCGACGGAGCCTGAAGCTAACCCGCTGGTGGACTGGCGGATTTGTATCACACCACGCGTATTCGAGACATTGTCTGCGCCATTGAATGCGAACTGGCCGGAACCGAAAACACGCCGGTTGCTGTCGCGGAACAACTCCACCGATGCCTTGGAAGCCACCATGTTGCCGAGGCTAACATCGGCGATCTGGAAGGACTCTTGTCCCTCGTGGATTCCCTTCGTCGCCGTGAAAACCAACTTGTAGTACTGGAATGCGGAACCGTTCGTAAACGTCACCGTACTCGTCGCACCACGGCCGTCTCCCAAGAGTGTGTCACCGGAAGCGATCACCACCCAAACGTCGGAATTCCAGTCCGGGGTCGCATCACCATTAGATCCATACAGCTTGTATTGGCTCGGATCCCACTCCCAGATGTCATCGCTGGCGCGGGTCGTCAAGGTCATGGAAGTGACTGTCGTAGCCACTGGCATGGAAAGAATCAGACCCGATCCCGGCCCCCTCGTGTTCAGGTAGGATGTGGTCAGGTCGCCATCCACTGCATTGCTGACCTGACCATTGCCGCTGGTTGAACCAGGACCACCGACCACTGTAACGCCAGATCCCCGTCGAAAGCCGATGAAGACCTTGTCATTGTCACCGGCCCGGAGCCCACCCTCGACATCGGTGGAAACAAAAACCCAGGAGTCTTTGGAAGGATCCGCGGCATTCGTCGATTCTCGGAAGTCGAAATCACCGTCGAGGTAAGCAAGCCCATCGATCTTCACGAGCACTCGACCCACGTTCTTGGGTTCTCGGAAGAAGTAGCTAGTGAAACCCATACCGACCTCGTCTTGCCCAGAGGTGCTGTCGACATAGATGTGGATCTTGTGATCTCCAGCTCCCGGGATCCGAATCGTCTTTAGGCGCAGAACATTGCTCTCAGGAAGGTCCACATTGGTTTCTTCAACCAGATCGTAAGTCAAAACACCATTGCGGAAGAGGCCGGATGCCGAGACGAATCGGCCAATGACGGCGTTGAACAAAATAGCGTCTTCGCCCTCCTTGCGGTCAGTCTCATGGTTGAAACCGCTCTGGAAAACGATCGAGAGCCTGGTCCCGGAGATGTCCACCGCAGCGACGCCATCGACCCGCGTCTGCAAAAGCTTTCCTGAGGAGTCGCGTCCGATCCATAGGGTGGTGTCCTCTGCCAACTTCAGTGTCGCCGTAGCCACTCCGCCATCGATCCGATAAGCATCCGCTGAATCGCAGGCAACGATTTGCAAAGCCGCCAGAATACCATCCTTATTGAAGCCTCCCTGCCCCAGATCACCTAGAATGATGGCTTTGGTGGTGGACTGAGGGGCCGCTATCTCGTCACTTCCCTCGCCACCGACTATCACTGGCATACCGTCGCTCACCCTCAGCACATCGCTGGCCCCCGCAACGGACGCAGTGGCCTTTACTTGGTCCAAGATATACGACCGCGCCTGCATCGAAACCTCGGATACGTGGACATACTGCTTCCCACCGCTAGTCCCCTTCACATCGGTGAAGACTACTTTGTAATACGGGTATGCGGTGGAATTGGCGAAAGTGATTGTGCTCGAGACACCTCGCCCATCTGCAAGGTTGGTATTTGACGCCGCGATGAAGGTCCACTGTGCGTTCCAATCCGGATTCTCGGCGGATTCCGATCCGAAGATGGCGACAGCCTTTGGATCCCATTCCCAGATGTCGTCACTGGTCCGTGTCGTCAGGGTCAGAGCCCGCATCGGGTCCACGATCGATGCCTTCAGGATCAAACCGCTGCCTGCACCACTCAAATTGAGATACTTTGTGTCCGTTCGGCCATCGTTGGCGAACTGTACCCCTTGACCCGCCGGCGAGGAACCGGGGGGCTCGATAACCGTCGGTACCGACTGTGTTCCACTCGAGGAAGACGAAGTGACGGTCTGGAACCCAAAATTGACTTCAGCAATGCGGACTGTCGAATGGGTCGTTGTGACACCGTTCACAACTACTGTCTGCGTACCCATCGTGGTCGGGAAGTCGATGGCGTATCGTGAGAACGTCTTCGTATTGTCGAGGAAGAATCCGCGACTCTCACCCTGCGCCCCCGAGAATCCGGTATCGCTAGAGAGGATCAGCTTCCACCCTCCAGAATCGATGTCTCCGGAGACCCCATCGGTGCCGTAGACTCGGAACGAGGAAGGAATCATCCGACTATCCCCCGTCTTGGAAGTCGTCAGTGTTAAGCTGGTTGCCGCTGCAGGTTTGACCAGACTGACGATAAGACCGTTGTTGTTCTGCAGCCCACTCGTAGAGCCGAGGCCGTAGGCCAAATAATCCGTGTTAGAGTTGTTGTCCGTTGCACTGCTAGGAGAACCCGCATTGCTCTGACCGGACCGCCAGGCAGAAGCGACCGCATCTGCACTAAGGAACCCGGTGCTTTGGATCGATGTTAATGTGGGCGGCGGCAGGGTCGACCCCATGAAGCTGATTTCACCAGCATCACCGATCACCACCGACCGAGACCCTGAAGCCGACACGGTATCCTTGCCACCGCCAGCGATGATAAAGTCATTGCCCGCGACTCCCGAAATGGTGTCCCCACCCGTCCCATCATTGCCCACCACGGCCAAGATACCACCCATGGCGTCGAACCGGATAAGTCCATAATCCCCGATCAGGACATCCGCTCCGGATGACGCGAGCATCGTGTCGTTCCCCGCACCACCGATCATCCTATCATTGCCCCCTTTGCCCGTCAGCGTGTCGTTGCCGGAACCTGCGACGCTCAACAAGGACAGCGGCACTAGACCGGCAGAAAGAACCACCTCTCCGTCATCACCGAGGAGAACATCTGACTTGGTGCCACCGATCAACGTATCGTTACCCCAACCACCGATCAGGTTCGAAGCAACGGAAGCCGAAGAGGTCGACACGACCATCTTGTCATCTCCACCTGCCCCCGAATTGGCAATCGAATAGGTGACCGTGACCGAAGCCCCAACCGCGGGTGCCGAGAGCAACGTGAGGGCTTTGCCGTTTAACGAATAGCCGGTTGCGCCAACAGTCGTGCCACCCACGGTGACCTTGAAAGAGTCGCCCACCGGCGTGCCCGTGAGATTTAAAACACTCTGGCTTGCTTGGCCTGTGAACGAGTCACTCAGGGACGGGCTGGTGGAGATCCGCTCCAACCGTCCGGATTCGGAAAACCAGAGGCTGCCCTCGTCACCCACGACGGTCGTCGCCGCACTACCATGGATCGTGTCGTTACCAAGCCCACCGAGAATGTGGTTGGTGCCGGCCGTCGTGTATACTGTGTCATTGCCTCCGGCGGTCCCGATGGTCGAGATCCGCGGTGCGAAAGAGTAACCTGGAGGCACGCTCATCGACCCTTGGTCTCCCAAGATGAAGTTCGTTCCGCCAGCGGTCCGGATCACATCAGAACCTAAATTCCCGATGATGTAATTGATCCCTGATCCAACAATGATTTCATCATCTCCTGCCCCGGCCTCCAATTGGTTGATCCCCTCGCCACCTTCCATCCGGAATCGTCGCCGATTTTCCGAACCTCCCACGATGATGACATCGTCACCGGAGTCACCCGTGATGATGTTCATCGCGGTAATGCTGCCACCATCAATGTAATAACTGTCGTCGCCGGACCCGCCGTGGAATTCCAACTGTGAGGTTATGCCTTCTCTGACATAGATCGTCGAATTGATCACCTTCCCACCGCCGACATTCGCCCCGATACTATCCGACGAGTTGGCCAAGATTTTTCGGACACCAGAATACGTCTTCACCCGGCCATTGTAGGCAACCATCACGGTTTCCGAGCCATCCGCTTGGGTGCTTAAATGACTCACCGTATAGGTCGGATTCAAATCGTCCCCGTCGAAGACCCGGGCCCGTTGGTTCTCAATCGTCAGACTCAACACCCCATCGTCACCAGCCAAGGAACTCTCATCCACCAGCACACGTCCCTCCGAGGTTGTAGCCAGCCAGAACGGCTTCGGGCGCAGGGCGATGTGGCCGACTGTCCAAGTTCTTTCCACGCGTTTTGTGAAGAATAAAAAGTCGATATCGGCCGCTACGCTGACCGTCACAGAACCTGTGGATGAGTTGTAGTTGAGCGCCGTTCCCAATCCGAGACCGACGCCGCAAAGATACACCTTTCCTTGCAAGGAGCCCGAAAACCCGAGTTCCTCCAACTCAAAGATGTAGTAGAGTTTGGCTGACAGGGAGGCTTCGAAACCAAAAAAACGGTTTCCGAATTTCATCGAGCCGGAAATGGCTATCCCGTAGGACCCGTTGGACTGAACCCAACCGGCCAACTGCACGTTGGCGGTCCCAAACAGGGTTGTTCCGGCCTCGAAACTGAAGGCCCATTCACCACGTCCCAACTGGACTTCTGTCGCCACATTCGGACCAACGGTATTCGAAGGACGCGTGAAACGCCCACCGACTTGGGCGGTGATCTTAATGTCGAATTTCAGCAACTCGATGATGCTGGCACTCCCTTCGAGGGCGATATAGACCGACTTGGCTTGTATCTCCCGACCGGCAAGGGTCGTCTTGCGGTTCATCGTGTTGATGAAAAGCTTCCCGGAAGCCTTCACCTTGACCAACTCCATGAGATTGGCCTCGAATACAATATCTGACCCAAGCGCGATTCCCTCGCTGCTGATCTCCAATCCGATCTGGATATCCACCTTCGCGATACCGACAAGATCGGCCTGCGCTCTCCCTTCCATTCTGAACACCTTGGAGACGCTATTGTAAGAGATCTCAGCCCATACCTCCGCCTCCATCACTCCGGCAAACACCATCTTACCCTCCACCCGGACCAACACTCCGGGGTTCAAGGTTAGTGTCGTCTTGTCGTCCAACTTCACCGACCTAGCCTTCGCAGTTGTGTTCAACTCCATCCGGAGCTTGGCGTTGATCTCCAGTCCGATAGACTTTCCGAGAGTTTCTCCTGAAACCGCCTCAAGCCGGAAGGCTCCCACCATACCTTCATCGGAGATGTCGATGTAGGCGTTGACTTGAACTCGTCCAATCGGGCCGAGAGTCATGTAACCGTTGAGGCTCAACGTGAACTTCTGGTCGGCGATCAGGAAGAACATGTTGGACTCAACCTCGAAGCCCCCAGCGATGGTAAGCTTTCCAGAGGCTCGCACCACCAAGTACCAACCCGCGGGCTGATAGGTGCCGTCAATGTTCTGGGCTCCACCCTTCAGCGTCACAGTTCGGACGGTCCCCGGCATGGTGAGTTGATTTCCGGCGGCGTCTAGCTTGCGAGTTCCGTCTGCATTGTAGGCAGGCAAATTCTCAACCTTCGACTCCTCCATCACCTGCCCCTTCTCGTTCCGAAGCGTCTCGAAGGCGGGATTGCTTTGTGGGATCGTGAAGACAACGTCCTTGCCGAAGGTGTTAATCTGCACCAGAGCCTGTACATCGAGACTCAAACCCTTGATTCCGGCCGAAAGGTTACCAGCGAAGGTAGCGGCAAATCCGAACTTCCCATCCTGAGCACCGAGGTAGATCAGGGCCGTGACATTCATCGACAGCAACGGATCGCTGCGCGGACCTACAGTCAGTCTGCCCGACGCGATCAAAGTAAAACCATTGGAATCGATGCTAATGGCGAACCCGGCCGCCAAGCGGAACACCTCAGTACTACCAACCTTGAAGGCACCCACGCCGGCGATCACCAAAGTAAAGCTCTTAGCCCGGGCTACCTGGTGCACATCCAGATAATCTTGGGAGGCGTACTTGACCATGACTTTGGTGTCAGCCAAGACGGGTCGGAGCAACCGTACAGTGGAGTTGTAGCGATCCAGAACATAATCACCGCTCTTCCCGGAGTCTGTGGACTCGACGAGAATCTTTCCATCTTGGGCAACTACCAGCGTGGCGAGCGGTTTCGGCGTGTGAGTCAAATAGAGGATTTCATAGTCGCCCGCCACCAGATTGAAGGTGTCGGTGGTCTCCAATTGCTGAGTCGACGCCAAACGAAGGTCGATGTTCTTGTCGATCCCGGTGGTGTTGATGGTCAAGGTCAGCCCGCCCTGAAGGAAGAGACCGTACTGCTCCAACTTCTTGAGGCCATCCGCGGTTTGTATACGCAGGGCGCCATACATTTCGAAACCATTGTCCTGCCGGATGACCAGTTTTCCTGCAGCAGATCCCAACACTCCGATGACCGCGATCTCCAACTTGGCAGACACATCGAGACGGAACTCTGTTGGCGTGAACGTAAGGGTGGCCTGACCATCAAGTTGGGCCCAGAGTGCGTTGTCGAAAAGGTCGGCTCTCACACCACCGGCGATGATGACCTGAAAACCACTCGGTTCAGGTACCGTGGAAGCAGGATTAACCGTAACCGCTCCGGTGGACGGGTCCGTGTACTGAGTCTTATAGGTATAGGTAATTTTCACCGACTGGCCCTGTGTGGGCGCGGTGACCAAAGTCAAAGTATTGCCCGAAACACTGTAGGATCCAGCGCCAAGAGTACTGTCCCCCAAAGTAACCGTCGTAGTCGTCCCCTTCAGCACCGTGTAATTCAGCGAAAGTGACGTCGAGGTCGGTCCGGCGACAAAGGTTTGAGTACTGGTCTTGTTAACATAGTACCTCGATTCGAGCATCGCTGCGGTCAAGCGATTTCCTGCGTCGTCGGTCAACCCGAAGTCCAACATCCCGTAGAGGCTAACGCCTGCCTTCGCACGAGCCGGTTGGCCAGGCATATCAAAAAGGAAGAGGAATCGGCCCTCACCCTTTGCTACTTGGGTCAGGTTCGCATAGAAAAAAGCGTCGACCGATAGGTTGTCTGCAAATATGGCCCTTCCGGTCAGGAGAATCTTGCCGGTGATGTCAACTCGGAGGTCCACCTCAGCCCGGAAGGAATTTTTGGAAGCGTAGGCCGTGTAAAGAGTGGCGCCGGCGCTAATCACCATGTTTTTGGTGAGATCACTGAAAGAGACTTTGTTTCCACCACTGTTCTTCTTGATGGTAGCGATCTGGAGTTCGAGATCCTTTACCCACAACTCTGAAGTCGCTGAGGAGAGTCCGCTGGCAAGGGACAAGTCACGCAGCCCAAAGGCGCTGGACTTCACGTCCACCTTCGCGATTCCAGTGGATGGATCAATGACCACCTGACCGTCGGAATCTTTCTCGTAAACGGACGGATCCCTCAATGTTGCACCAAATTCCATACCACCCCGGAGGTCTGACAGTGTTAGACCGCTTTGCGGATCCAGTAGAATCGGAATGGGAGAGCTGATGAACAGGGATAGAGGACCAAACTCACAAAAACCGACTCGCGCTTCGATCTTGCCCAATCCCGGGAGAGATAGGCCGCCCATGAGCCCGGCATAGAGAACCCGAGTAGACACCACCGTGATGTGGTCAGATGGATCGATGACCCTGTAATTACTGTCAATCTTCACGATACCACCGACCAACTGACCCTCAAACTGACCACCAAAGGCATTTCCGGAAGCGTATACATTGAAATTGTCTATGTCCGTAATCGGAAAACTTCCTTGAGCCAAAAGCCCAATATCGATCTGCATTCCCGTGAAGCCCCCGCTAAACTGAAGTCCGGGCAAACCGTCGATGGAGCGGATCTGGGCATCCAAGGTGATGTCAAAGGCTGCCGGATTTTTGTTGAAATCGTTCCACTCCAATCCGACTGCGAGTTGCTTGATCGGCATCCAGGAAGGTAGCTGAAACTTGCTGGTATCATCCGGTTCTAGGCTGATCGATACTCCAAAAGACTTGCCAGTGTAGAAACTTCCATCTGTATTAATGCCGAAATCTTGGACCTTGCCTCCTACCGATATAGTAGGAAGGTCTAACGTTGCGGTCAACTCCGAGAAGTATAGCAACCGCTCGCCGCTCTTCGGTTGAAGATTGTAGCGGATTTTGTCCCCTGAAGCTGAAAGGTACTCACCAATAATGACAACAAAGTGATCGACATCGAGTTTGAAATCCCCTACACCTCCGCTAACCGCCTTAAGTCCCTGTGCAGGATCCAACACCGCTTGGAACGTGAAGATTCCATCCAATCCGTAATTGTCGATATCAATTCCATCCTCG
>Ga0209598_10000516_pt1 | contig 30817 bp, 22 predicted proteins | sample M_140807_EF_Meta_FD_187317 | JGI IMG/M metagenome (GOLD analysis project Ga0209598, IMG submission 187317) | Freshwater microbial communities from Lake Montjoie, Canada to study carbon cycling - M_140807_EF_MetaG (SPAdes) (version 2) | ecosystem: Environmental > Aquatic > Freshwater > Lake...
ACCCGTAGGTGTCTGGGCAGTATCTCAGTCCCAATGACGCGGGTCGTGCTCTCACACCCGCTACCCATCGTTGCCTTGGTGAGCCGTTACCTCACCAACTAGCTAATAGGATGCAGGCCCCTCCCCAGGTGGAATCACACCTTTGGTCCGGAGACATTATCCGGTATTACCTGCAGTTTCCCGCAGCTATCCCGGTCCCAGGGGTAGGTACCTACATATTACTGTCCCGTTCGCCGCTGTCCCCGTATTGCTACGGTTCTCGCTCGACTTGCATGCCTAATCCACGCCGCCAACGTTCACTCTGAGCCAGAATCAAACCCTTCAATTTGTTGGTTCGTCATCCGTCGGACGTTTCCGTCCGACCTCTGTCTTGCCGTGACAAATACGAAGAACTTCGATCTGTCTACTTATTCAGTTCCCGGACTCTGATTCCCTCTTTGCGATTGCAAAAAAGAAAAACAGGGCCCGGTGCCGGTCACACGATCGCGTGCCGGCCGAAACCTAAAGAGATCAACTGCCGAATTGTCAAAGAACTTCACCCTGAAGCACCTTTCAGTGACCGCAGGGCAGAGAGGAAAATGTAGCCGACGCTCAGGCCAAGTCAACGGCCTGAAAAAACGGCCGGTGAAAATCGACTCTTCGCGGTCTCGGCTGCACTTCCGAACCTGTGATCCATACGGCTTTCCGGACCGGATGGTTCGAGGGACGTCGCCAGATTTTTGCCCGCCCGGCCGAACACGGCAGAAAAGCCCTGGAAAAGACTGAAATCAGGGGGCTGCTGCCGCCTGGCGTCAGTGTTCGGCATCCAGGATGACGGTCACGTCGAGCCTGTGCCCCTCCCGTTCGACCGTGATCAGGACCTGATCGCCAGGATTTTTGGAGTCGATTGCAGACAGGAAATCGTCTGCGTTCAGCACGGGCGTGCCCGCCACCCCCACGACCAGGTCGGCGCCGCTCCGGTCGATCCGCTCGAATTCCGTGACGAACGGCCCCTGCCGGCGGCGTTCCCGAACCACCCTGAATCCGCGAACGCCCGCCCGCTCGGCCGGTCCGTCGGGGGTCAGGGCGGCGACGAGCAGCCCTCTGTCGGTCTGATAGACCCGGGATATCCCCGCATCCGGGCGGACGACCTTTCCGCGTTCGATCAGCTGCGGCACGATCCGGGAGAGCGTGCCGACCGGGATGGCAAAACCAACCCCGGAACTCTGCCCTGTCCGGCTGGCGATGGCCGTGTTCATGCCGATCAGGCTGCTCGAACTGTCGAGCAACGGTCCGCCGGAATTGCCGGGATTGATCGCGGCATCGGTTTGAATGATCGATTTAATGGTACGGCCTGTCCGGGTCGGCAGGGAGCGATTGAGGCTGGAAATGATCCCCGTTGTCAGGGTTCGTTCGAGGCCGAAGGGATTTCCGATCGCGAACACCCTCTGGCCGACCCGGAGGTCGGAAGAACTCCCGAAACGGACCGGAAAGAGCAGATCGGCGGGCGCAACGACGCGGACGACCGCCACGTCCGTCGCGGGATCGGATCCGATCAGCGTGGCCTGATGGGAGGACCCGTCGTAGAGGAGCACCTGGATTTCCCGGGCTCCCTCGACCACGTGAAAATTCGTGAGAACGTGCCCCTTCCGGTCGAGAACGATCCCCGATCCGGCCCCTTCCGAAGGCACCTCCAACAGAAACAGCCCGGACGGCACCGTCGCCTTGGTGTTGATGTTTACCACGCTGCGATTGACGTCTTCGTAGACGGCAATGTTGGTCCGCTCCTCGGGCGTGAAGTCGCGGCCGTCTGGGCCGGCTCGCCTCTGGATTCCCGGCTGGATTCCAGTCGTTTCAGCAGGCTGGGCCGCCGCAAGGCCGCCTGGGGCGAACGCGAGGAACGCTGCCGCGAGTGCGAACGTGAATCCGGGCGAGGGCATGACGGACCATCCGGGGATCGACCGCGACCGAAGTTGGTCGCCAGCCGGAGTATCACCGGTCTGGGGAATCGCTCCAAGCCGAGGTTTCCAGAACACTAACCCCATAAAACACGCCAATTCCGGCGTTGGCGGTCGAAGCCGCAGCAAATATGCTTGCATCCAGAGACTTCGACGGATTGTCGGCGGCAAGGATCGGCCGCACCTGCCAGGAGGGATCATGGTCTATCGCAAGGCCTTCACGGTCGCAACATTTTTCTGGATCGCCGCAGGCGTTTTTGCCACGGTTGCCGTATCCGCCCCCCAGGAAGCCGCATCCATTTCTCTCGTGGAAACGGCGCCTGCCGAAGGCGACGATTCCACGGTCACTGCCGTCGGGATTCGGCATCTACCAGCCCCCGAATCGGCCGGCCAGGGTTCCAAAGACGTTCTGCTGCTCATCGACACGTCGGCCAGCCAGATCGGTCCTTACCAGAAGCGGGCCATCGAGGCCGCCCGCGGATTCGTGGAAAAGATCGGCCGACTCGATCGCATCCAGGTGGCCGCCGTCGATGTCTCCTGCGTACCGATGGCCGCGGGCTTCGCAGAATCGCACGACCCGTCGGCCCGGGCCGCGATCGACGCCGTTGCCGGCCGGACGCCGCTCGGTTCGACCGACATCGTGGAGGTGCTCCTCCAGGCTGCAGATCTGTTTCCCGCCTCCTCCAGGCCCCGGGTGCTGCTCTACATCGGCGACGGGCCGGGGCTGAATGGGATCGACGTCGAGTCGTTCGCCGAGCTGCTCGACCGGCTCCGCACGAAAAATATCTCCTGCTCCAGCATCGGGATCGGTCCGCAGATCAATTGGCCCTGCCTGGCCGCGATCGCGAACGCCACGGGCGGCATGCTGCTCGTGCCCGACGACGCCATGTCGGCGGCGGATGCAGGCAGCAGGATGTCTGAAGTCGCCGCCCAGCCGGTCTGGTGGCCGATCGATGTCGCCGTCTCCCCCGGCGGCTCGGAAAAGCCCCTGCGAATGCTCCCCGGAAAAGTTCCCCCGCTGCGAACCGACCGGGATTCGATTCTGCTCTTCGAGGGTCCGGTGGCCGGCGGCCGGATCGAGATCACGCTGGAGGGACCGGGTGGCCCGGGCGATCGGCAGACCGCCTCGCTTTCGGTTCCGCAATCGGTTGCCCGATCCGACAACATGTTTCTCGCTCAATTGGCCCAAAACGCCAGGTCGAGCGACGGCATCTTCCTGCCGCTCCTCGGACGCGAGGGCCTGGATCTGGCCAAGGCCGCCGTGCGGAGCGAGGCGGCCACACTGGCCGCCCTTTCCCGACAGGCAGAAGCGGCCGGTGCCCATGACTCGGCCCTGCGGCTCTCCGCGGCTTCGCTGCGGCGCGACCCCGACAACGCCGACGCCGCTGTGATCCACTCGGTCGTCAGCAGGCGGGCGCAGGCGGAAATCAATCCGGCGGAGGCCGAGCCGGCCACGGTCGAGGCCATTCCTTCCCCTCCCGCGGCGAGTGGCGACATTCCCCGGGCTCCGGTCCGGGACCTTTCCGGGGATCCCGAGGAACTCGCCGAGTTCAATCGGATGCGGAAGGTTCGGGCCCAGCAACTGGAGCAGGAGACGGCGGTCCGGCTTCGAACGGCGCGGCAGATGATGGCGGTCGATCCCGATGGTGCCAGAAACGATCTCAAGAATCTGCTCGAGCAGGTCCGGGCGTCCGACGACCTGGATCCCTCGATGCGGGACCGGCTCTTTCGCCAGATCGAGATCAGTGTCCGCGAGTCCGTGATTCGCTCCCGCGAGAAGGCTGAGTGCGACCTGGCAGCGGAGCGCAGCCGGGCGATGGCGGCGGAGCGGATGCGGCTCGACGACGAACTGCGGCAGCGGGAAGAACGGATCAAGCAGCTTGCCGAGCGGTATCGGGCCCTGATCGAGGAGGGCGTTCGGGATGGCTACCAGTGCCCGACCGACGCCTTCCGCGAGGCCTGCGAGGTGGCCACCCAGATGGCGCTCGAGGCGCCGGCCAACGTGATGGCGAACAAACCGGTGCCGATGACGGCCCGCACGATGGCCCGCAAGGCCCAGATCGAGGCCTGCATCCACGACTATGCGGCCCGCAACTACGGCTTGAAGCGGGCCCAGGAGAAGGGATTCATGGAGGCCCTCTACCTGGTCGACAAGGCCGCCATCCCGATGTGCGACGAGCCGCCGATCGTCTACCCGAGCGCCGAGCGGTGGCGGGAAATCACCCGGCTTCGGGAAAAGTACAAGTCGGTCGATCTGGCCAATCCCGGATCCCCCGAGGAACGAATTTACGACGCCCTCGACAAGCCTGTGCAAAACTTTGAGTTCAGCGAAACGCCGCTCCGGGACGTGATCGCCCAGATTCAGGATTCGCAGGGCATTCCCGTTCAGATCGACACCAAGGCCTTCGAAGACGCCGGCCTCGATCTGGAAACGCCCGTCACCCGAAACGTGTCCGGAATCTCCCTGCGGTCCGCCCTGCGTCTGTTGTTGGGCGACCTCGATCTCACCTACCTGATCAAGGACGAGGTCCTGCTGATCACGACCCGCGACAAGGCCGCGGAAAACATGATCATCAAGGTCTATCCGGTGGCCGATCTCGTGATCCCGGTGAATCCAAGCGGTGGCGTCAACCCGTTCCAGTCGGGGGGCGGCATGGGGGGTGCCGGCGGGATGAACGGTGGCATGGGTGGCATGGGCGGCGGCATGGGCGGTGGCATGGGCGGCATGGGTGGCGGCATGGGTGGCGGCGGAGGCATGTGCCAGGTCTCCGATGCCCGGGAACGAATCGGCAGAAAGGATCGGACGATCGCGGCCCGGCCCGACGTTGAACGCGTCGGAGGAGCGACCACCGTCAGGCCAGAGGACGACGCGCCGGCACCGGCTGCCGTTGGCACCCAGGGCCTGGCCTTGCCGGAAGATGTCATCAACGCAACAAACCTCCGGGCCTCGGTCGCCCGGTACCTCGCGGGGGATCCGTCCCGTCCGCAAGCCGGCACGGAACCCGACGCCGAGGCTGCGAAAAAACGCGAACAAATCGAACGTCGCGAACTCGAGGTGCGTCTGGCCCGCCTGCGAGTGACCGCGGCGGCGCTTGGCGATCAGGGGCGGTTCGACACGGCCGCCGATCTGATCTCGGCCGCGATTGGGGCCGGGCAGGCCGAGCCCTGGATGTATGAATCGCTGGCCGTGGCACTCGAGGCGGCCGGCCGGCCGAAGGCGGATGTGGAGCGGGCCCTGCTCTCGGCTGCCGACTTTGCCTCGACGCCTGCAGATCTGCTGGCGCTCGCCAACTATCTGGCCCGGTTCGGTTCGACGAGACAGGCCCTGCGGGTCTGCCGTCAGGTGACCGTGCTCGACCCGGCGAATCGCGAGGCCTACGCGATGGCGATGTCGCTTGCCGAACGGACTGAAAATCTGACCGCCCTCCGCTGGGCATGTTCGGGCGTGCTCGCCCACGAGTGGCCCGTCGACCAGAACGAGATCGCGACCCGGGCGGCGAGACTTGCCCGGGCAGCGATCGAGCAGCTGCGGCAACAGGGCAAACAGGATGAGGCGGCGGCGTTTCAGGCCGCGGTCGACGAGGCACTGATCCGCGACATCGAACTCGAACTCTCCTGGAACGGCGACGCCGACATCGATCTGCTCGTGGAAGAGCCTGCCGGCACCGTCTGCTCGCTCTCATCGCCGCGATCCTCGTCGGGGGGCGTGCTGCTCGGTGACACCGACGCGACCGGCGCCGCCAGCGACCCTGCCAACGCACTGCAGCGGGAACGCTACGTCGCCCCGCAGGCGTTCCCGGGACGCTATCGGATGCTCGTACGGCGATCGTTCGGCAAGGTGGCCGCCGACACCATCACCGCCGAACTCACGCTCAACCGCGGCACCGATCGGGAGCAGAAACTCCGCCGTCAGGTGCCGCTCGGCGCCGACGCCGTTCTGCTCAATATCGACCTGCCTGTGGGACGGCGAACCGAACCGTTGCTCGATGCCCAGATCGCACAGGATGTCGCCCAGCAGGAAGATGTGAGCCGCGCGATCCTCGCCCAGCAACTGGCCGGCATCGCCGACCCGAACGCGGCCGCCTCCCTTTCGCAGAGCCGCGGAACGACCGGCCAGCAGGTCGCCCCAGGTCTGCCATTTTTCCGCAACGGTGCGGTCGGATATCAGCCGATCATCTCCACCCTTCCGGAGGGCACGAATCTGTCCGCAACGGCCGTGGTCTCCGCCGACAGACGGTATGTGCGGGTGACCGCAACGCCACTGTTCTCGGGCGTTGGTCAGGTGACTCAGTTCAACTTCGCGGGCGGTGGGGCCCAGGGTACAGGAGGAACCGGTGGCGGCGCCGGTGGCATGGGTGGCGGTGGTATGGGCGGTGGCGGCGCTGGCGGCATGGGAGGCGGTGGTATGGGCGGTGGCGGTGCTGGTGGCATGGGTGGCATGGGTGGCGGTGGTGGCGGCATGCAAGGTGGTGGCGGTGGCGGTGCTTTCTGATGCCAACGTTCGGAGTGATTCTCGCCGCTGCCGGTCAGAGCAGCCGGTTTCAGGATGCCAACTACAAGAAGCCGTTCGCGCCCCTCGCAGGCCGAGCAGTCTGGATGCACTCGGCCGAGAAGTTCCTCGAACGTGGTGACGTGAAGCAGGTGGTGATCGTCGTCGCCCCCGAGGATCGCGAGGCATTCATCGAAAAGTTTGGCGCCAATCTGGCGTTCATGGGAGTCACGCTCGCCGAGGGTGGTATCCACCGGGCCGATTCGGTTCGCCGCGGGCTCGAAAAGCTCGGTCCGGAGATCGACATGGTCGCGATCCACGATGCCGCCCGTCCCTGCATCGCCGGGGTCTGGATCGACCGGGTCTTCGAGGCCGGCACCCGCACGGGTGCGGCCATTCTGGCGACGCCCGTCGTCGGAACGCTGAAGCGAGTCGGGCCAGACTCGACGATCGCGGAAACCGTCGATCGGACAGGGCTCTGGGAGGCGCAGACGCCGCAGGTCTTCTCCCGTGACCTGCTCCTGCGTGCCTTTGCCTCCAGGCAGGGCGACCAGCCCACCGACGAGGCCCAGCTGGTGGAGTCGATTGGACAGCGGGTGACGGTCGTCCCCGGGTCGCCGATCAACCTCAAGATCACGTCACGCGAGGATCTCAGGCTCGCCGAGCAGGCCCTCAAGGCCCTGCCCAGGCCGCGGCTCGACGGCCCAACGCACCCCTTCGCCAACGACGACCTTTGGCGATAGAGGAGCCTTCGACATGCATGATCTGCTCGCCGACTTCGAGGCCCGCGGCCTCGTCCATCAATCGACCGACGCCACGGCGCTTCGGCACTGGCTGGCTGGCGGATCCCGGCGGGTCTACGCGGGCTTCGATCCGACGGCCGACAGCCTGCACGTCGGCCATCTGGTCGCCCTGATGCTCCTGCGCCGCGTCGCCTCAGCGGGGCACGAACCGGTCGCCCTCGTCGGCGGGGCCACCGGCATGATCGGCGACCCGAGCGGCCGCAGCGAGGAACGCAACCTGCTCTCCCCCGATGAGCTTTCGGCCAACATCGCCGGCGTCGAGAGGCAGATCAGGGCGATCCTCGGCGACGCGATTCCCTCGGGCTCCGGCCGGACGGTCCACGTCGTCAACAACGCCGTTTGGATGCGGGGCGTCGGCTACCTCGCCTTCCTGCGGGATGTCGGCAAACACGTGCCGCTCTCGCAGATGCTCGGCAAGGACTCGGTCAAGAGCCGCCTCGACCGCGACGGCGGGCTTTCCTACACCGAATTCAGCTACATGCTGCTGCAGGCCTGGGACTTCGTGCACCTCTCCGACGCCCTCGACTGCCGGGTGCAGATCGGCGGCAGCGACCAGTGGGGCAACATCACCGCCGGGATCGAACTCGGTCGCCGGCTGCGATCCCGCGATCTGCACGGCATCACCTGCCCGCTGCTGACAAAGTCGGATGGCACGAAGATGGGCAAGACGGCTGCCGGAGCCATCTGGCTCGACCCGCGCCGCACCAGTCCCTATCGCTTCTATCAATACTGGATCAATCTCGACGACGATGACGCCGGCCGCTGCGTCGAGCGGCTCACGGAACTGCCGCTCGACGAGATCCGGTCACTCGCGGAACTCCGCGGCTCAAACCCCGCCGCCCGCGACACGCAGAAGCGACTCGCGGAGGAACTCACCCGGCTCGTGCACGGCGAGGCCGGTCTCGCCGCCGCCCGACAGGCGACCGCGATCTTCTTCGGGGCCGAGATCGGCGGCCTCGACGATGCCGCCCTGGCGGAGATCTTCGCCGACGTTCCAAGCCGCGAGTTTCCCCGCGGCAACCTCGAAGGGGAGGGCCTGCCGCTCGTCGAGGCGCTCGAGGCCACCGGACTCGCCCCGACCAGGTCAGCAGCCCGACGCACGATCGAACAGGGGGGAGCCTATGTCAACAACCGCCGCATCGCCGACGTCGCCCATCGACTCACCGCCGGTGATCTGGCTGGAGGATCGACACTCGTGCTCCGCTCGGGCAAGAAGAGCTATGCCATCGCCCGCTTTCTCTGAACCATCGCTCGAAACATGCAATCGATGACCTTCGGAGCAGAACCATGCATGCACTCAAGGCCGTCCTGTTGGCAATCGCCCTGCTGGCGACGCCCCCCGCTGCCAGCCGCGCCGACGAACCCGCCAGCACGAGCAAGGTCGCCTCGCTGGAAGACCGGCTGAAAACGGGGCTCCGGGCCCGCCGGCCGCAGGAGTTCGCCTTCATCAAGGAGGTGGCAGGTCTCGTGCAACGGGGCGAACTGCCCGGCAAACTCGTCGACTCGGCCTATCTCTGGGCGATCCGCCACCAGACGAAGTATCCGTATCCCGCCTTCGAGCGGGCCCTGCGAATCCAGGCTGACCGGATCGGCATCGACCTCTAACAGGCCCGTGGACACAGTAGTCCGCCGCTGGATGCGGCGGTCGGGCCGAGTGTCGCACCTGCTCCAGGCACTGCGGCTGCCGCGCCAGAGAACGAGAATGCGATTCGAGGGGTCGCTCCGGGGTTTTTTGGGAGCTTGCCCGCCCCCGGCGGGGGCCACTGTCTAGAATGGACTCGCGAACGGCGTCGACGGGCCCGGCGAATCGCTCATCTCGGGGAGTTTGCCGTGCTCGGTTTGATCCGCCGCCGTCTTGCCGACATCTTCGACGTCCTCGACAGCCCGGCCGCGCGGGCCTGGTTGGAGCGGCTGGTGGTGACGGGGGCGGCCGTCGGCTTTCTCGTGCACCTGATCGTGATTGGGATCGCCCGGCTGTTTCCCGACCTGCCCCAGACGCTCTTCAAGGGAATCGACGAGAGTCCGCTGCATGCCGTCTACACGCCGTTCAGCGTGATCCTGTTCTACGAGGTGGTGCTCCTCGTGTTCGCCCTGGCCGCTTCGCATACCGGAGAGGTCGCCAAGCAGTACCAGATCATTTCGCTGATCGTCGTCCGCGGCGTGTTCAAGGACCTCGGCGGTTTCCACAACCTGGAAAACTGGCTGGCGGAACCCGACGCGGTCAAGGCCGTCCTGATCGACATGGCAGGGGCCGTCTTGATGTTTCTGATCGTGACCGGCTTCACCCTGCTGCGACACGTGACACCGAAGATGCCCGCGCATCGTGACCTGGAGAGCTTCGTCCAGCTGAAGAAGGCCGTGGCCATGTTGCTGCTGGTCGTGCTGGTCACCCTGGCGTTTGCCAATCTGGCCAGTTGGGCCGGGCTTGTCGAGCGGTTGCCGATGCTGCTGGCACCGCCGCCGATCGATGTCGATCTCTTCTTCTTCCCCCGGTTCTTCGAGTTCATGATCTTCACCGACGTCTTTCTGCTGATCGTATCGCTGGCCTACTACGACCGCTACGAACACGTGTTTCGCAACGCCGGCTTCGTGATCTCGACGGTCCTCCTGCGAGTTTCCCTCTCGACGCCCAAACCCTACGACGTGGCACTGGCCCTGATCGCGATGCTCTACGGGCTGGCCGTGCTCGGGGTGTTCGCCTGCTTCGCCACGCTCGAGCAAAGGCGATTCAGGGAACGAGACGCTCAGCCCGGCGGGCCGCCCATGCCGAAGCCCGATTGAAGGCCAATGCCAGGATCGCCATGCCGGCGGCGTAGAACAGCGGCTTCGAGCCGTACGCGGCGTCCTTCGGATTGATTGCGACCAGAAGAAACAGGACGACCGCCGTCACGCTCGTCAGCGACAGACCGGTGAACACGACGCTCCAGGCTTCCCACTTCATGACAACACTCCTTGGTTGTGTATCGAGCTTTGAAAACCCAGCCCACGCTTAACCCTGAACCGATACTCCAGACTCCGCCAACAGTTGTTCTGCCGCGGCGAGGGCTCGCCGGGCCGAGTCGTCAAGCTGCATCGGCCGGTTGCCGCCGGCAGGGATGAACGTCACCTGGGCGAAGATTCCGAGCTTTACCAGCATCGACACCCGGGCCCGTTTGTCGAGCACCTCGAAGCCTCGCCTTCTGATCCTGGTTCCGATCGCGGAATAGATCCTCGCCGCCGCCCGGACAGCCAGACGGGAATCGGTATCGAGCCCGCTGATGCCCGCCTCCCCGGCAGTGTAATGGCCGTCGGCGACTTCGAGGATCGTCTGCACGCCCCGCCGCACCCGTCGTGGGTCGGGCGGCCCGCCGCCGGGCCGCAGCCCGTCGGTCCATTCAAGCGGCAGATAGCAGCGAGACCGTAGCCAGTCTTCCGCGACGTCGCGGGCGATGTTGGTCATTTGCATGCCCATGCCGAGCGCCGCGGCGTGGGGGAGAAGGCGGCGATCCGCGAGGCCGAGGATCGGACACAAGAGCACGCCGACCGCCCCGGCGACCCGAAAGCAGTACCGGAGGAGGTCGGCCTCGTGAAAGCCGGACGCCGGCGTGAGGTCCGACCGCATTCCATCGAGCAGGGCCAGGGCCGCCTCGAGTGGCAAGTCGTGCCGGCCGACGAGTTCCGCCAGCCAGCGGCTCTCCGCCGCGACCGGGATTTTTCCGTCAGCGATCCGGCGGACGTCATGCGTGGCATGTTCGACGAACTCCAGCGCCTGCTGAGGCGAGGCGGCGGTATCGACGCCGTCGTCGCACCACCGACACCAGGCGTAGAGACGCTCGACGTCGTCCCGCTTGCCGGCGGGCAGCAGCCGGCTGGCAAACGAGAACGAGCGGCTGTGCCGCCGGATCGACTCTCCCGCTGTCGGGCCGCTAACTGCCGACGACATGGAAGTCGGCCGCGATCGTGTCGCAGGTGGCCTTGGCAGAGTTGACCACGCCGGGCACGCCGGCTCCCGGATGGGTTCCCGCCCCGACGAGGTAAAGCCCTGGGATGTCCGGGTCGCTGTTGTGCGGGCGGAAGTAGGCAGTCTGGGTGAGCGTCGGGGCCACCGAGAAGGCGGAACCGTGATAGGCGTTGAACCTCCCCGCGAAGTCGGAGGGCGTGCAGTGCCGACGGGTCACGATCGCACTTCGCAATCCCGGAAGGTGCGGCTCGAGCGATTCGAGGATGGCGTCGCCGTAGCCGGTGGCCACCGCCTCCCAGTCGATCGCCGCGTTGCCAAGGTGCGGCACGGGGCTGAGCACGTAGAACGACTCGCCTCCGGCCGGGGCCATGCCCGGGTCGGTGATCGTTGGGGCGTGAAGATAGAGGCTGAAGTCGGCGGGTAGGCGATGGCCGTGGAAGATGTCCCGCAGGAGCCCCTGGAACCGGGGCCCAAACAGGATCGTGTGGTGGGCCAGGTGCGGATACCGACGGTTGGTGCCGAAGTACAGCACGAACAACGACATCGACCAGGCCATTCGCTCCAGCCGCCGCTGCCGGCGGCCGGCGGCGGCGACCCCGCGGTAGAGCCTGGCGTAAGTATGGTGGACGTCGGCGTTCGAGACGACTGCATCGAACGCCTCCGGCGGCCCGCCGGAGGCATGGACGACGTGCCTGGTCGCGTCGCCGGCAGCCTCGAGCGTGACTCGATCGACCGGAGCCTCGAGTCGGAGCGTACCGCCGAGGTCCTGGAAGAGCCGCACAAGGCCGCGAACGAGCGCCCCGGTGCCCCCCTCGGGAAAGAACACGCCCCACTTCCGCTCGATCCAGTGGATGAGCGTATAGATGGAACTCGTCTCCAGCGGATTCCCGCCGACGAGCAGGGGATGAAAGCTGAACGCCTGCCGGAGGTGCTCGTCTTTGATAAATCGCGAAACGGCCGCGTAGACGCTCCTGTCGGCCCGCAGGCGGGCCAATTGCGGGGCGGCTCGGAGCATGTCGGTGAAGTGGAGGAAGGGGACGGCGCCGAGTTCCTCGTATCCCTTGGCGAACACCTGCCGGGCATAGTCGGCGAAGCGACGGTAACCTTCCACGTCGGCGGGGTTCACACGCCGGACCTGTTCGATCAATCCCGCCTCGTCGGCGACGTAATCGAAGGCCACGCCGTCGCTCCACTGGAGCCGGTAGAGCGGGGTCACCGGCAACAGGCGGACGTAGTCGGCCATCCGCCTGCCCGAGAGCTCGAAGAGTTCCTCCAGGCAGTGCGGGGCGGTGATCACGGTCGGCCCGGCATCGAAGATGTAGCCGCCATCCTCGTAGACGGCAGCCCGGCCTCCCGGCTGGTCGTGGGCCTCGTAGCAGACCGTTTCGAAGCCCATCGATTGCAGACGGATGGCGGCGGCGAGGCCGCCAAAGCCGCTGCCGATCACTGCCGCCCGCCGATGCGGGCCGATGCCTGACCGAGGCGGACGACTCGCTGCGACGGTCGCCATGTTCACGGAAGAGCCTCCGCCTTCGTCGGCTCGATGGCGATCCGCAGGGCGTCGCAGATCGCGGCCAACGGACCGGCTTCATGGCCACCGCCCGTCGCGACGGTGAGCCTGTCGATTGCCCGGTCAAGTCGGGCGTTGATCTCAGCCGGCGCCCGGCGGTGGGTCGCGTCGAGCAGATCCTTGGCGAGCGGAAGGAACCCGGCCCGCTGCTCTTTCGGTTGCCGCAGCCGGCGTTGCCAGGCCGTGAACTGCCGGGCCGAGATCTCGCTCGCGGCCCATGCCCAGGGCCAGGTGACGCGGCGGTTGCGGAGGTCATCGCACCGATCCGACCCGTCGAGCAGTTCGCAGAGTTCGTCGAAGTCGTTTTTCATCTGCAGGCAGATGCCCATCCGGCAGCCGAAGGCGGCAACGGCTTGCAGAGTCTGCGGGTCTCCCGCGGCTGCCTGGGCACCGCACCAGGCGGCCAGTGACGCGAGGCGGCCGGTTTTCCACCGCGAGATCGCCAGCGCCGTGACCTGGGCCTGCCGCGGCGTGACCTCGTCGATCCGCATGGCCAGGTCGATCGCCTGACCCTCGTGACACTGCCGCGCCACCGCGATGAAACGGCCCACGAGCGCCGCCGACTGGGCAGGATCGTCCAAGGCGGCTGACGCCAGCTCCAGAGCCCGGAAATACATCCAGTTGCCGGCGTTGACGGCCCTGGCCGGCCCGATCAGCTGGTGGAGCGCCGGCTGACCACGGCGGGTGAGCGAGTTGTCTTCAAAGTCGTCGATCACGAGCGAACCGGCGTGCAGGAGTTCGACCGCATCGACGATCAACGCGGGAGCCGCGGAACGGCCGCCGGCAAACGAGTAGGCCTCTTCGAGCAGGGTGGCCCGAAGCCGCTTGCCGCCCACACCGGGATAGAGGTCGGGGGCAAGCTGGAGGGCCTTGGACCAGCCGTGCCCCGTGCGGGCGGTCTGGTGGGTCGCGCCGGCGAAGCCGAGGAGATTTTTCGTCATGTCGGCAGTGGCCCCGGGAGTGAGACGAACGACCTGGCGAAACGAATCGGCGCCAGGCCGATGGGCGGCCAGCCGATCAGGATCCGAGCCGCATCGGTGAACGTGAAGCGATGGGCGTAAAACCGGGCGATTCGCTCTTCCGGCAGGACACGGTAGAACCGCTGAAAGATCTTCCAGCGGTGTTCGGGCCTGACCAGGCAAAAGAGCAGCCGGTTCAGAAAGCGGGCGAATCCTCGCCGCAGCCTGTCATCCGCGGCCGCGGAGGCGATCTCCGCGGCGACTTTGTCCGGACAGGCCCGGGCGACGAGTTCCGCGAAGCGAATGGCCAGCGGCATCGAGTATCCCGTGGCGGCGTGGTACCAGCCGCCGGCATAGCCGCCGGTCGGTGTCGGCCTCTCGGGCCTGGCTGTTGCTGCATAGGGCATCGGCAGACACCCTCGCTCGGTTCTGATCAGTTTCGCCGATCCAGCGCCGGCCTCGGCCAGCCGAGCCGCGATCAGCGAGTCGGCCCGCGATTCGTCACAGTCCGGCTCCTCGTGAAACCGGGTGTACTCGAGCAGCACGCGATCAGGACCGAGCGGGAGTTCGTAGAGAAACTCGAAGCCCTCGGCCTGGTCGGCCCGGACATCCATGACCGTCGGTTCCGATGCCGGCCAGCGCCGAGCGGTCTCAAACTCGTGTCCGATGAAGGTCTGATAGCCCGCTCCACCCGGCGACCCTGCCTCCGCCCGCCCGCGACAGTCGAGGACCGCGCGGCAGGAAACATCGGCGGTCCCGCGGAGTCTCACGGCGGTCGGCGAGAGGATCTCGCACGACTCGCCTGTGCGAACAACGAGTCGGCCGGGGCGAGCCGAGCCCCCCGCTCCGCCTGCCAGCGACAGCGTCGCCTCGCGGAGGCGGTCGGACGTGATCGTCGCGTAGGAGATCTGAACCCGCCGCGACAGAGTCGGAAACCTGACGCGGTAGCCGGGCCAACGGTGGCTGACCAGCGGATCGAACCAGCTTCTCGCCTGCTCGGCGACGTCTGTCTCGTGAAACGACCAGGTGTGATTGCCGCACAGTTCATCGGCCCGTTCGAGGAGCAGAACGGTCGCCTCCGGACGGTGCCAGGCCAGAGCATGGACCAGGAGACAGCCTTGAAGACCGCCGCCCACGACCAAATAGTCGAAGTCCGGGTCCGATGTCATGCGGGACTCCCCAAAGTCGTGCGGGGCTCCAAGCTCATGCGGGGCTCCAAGCTCATGCGGGGCCTCAAGTGCAGCGATTGCGTTCGCCGCCGGACGACCGCCTCGCACAGCGGCGCAACGCCATGCAGGAGCAGATGCGGCACGGCAACGGCACTCAAACCGACGAAAGTCGCCCGGATGAACGTGCCATTCCAGCCCGTACCGCCGAGCACGAGCCACGCGGCCAGTCCGACCAGGGCGATCGCCCCCACGGTCAAGGGCGCGAGGCTTCCGGCCAACTCCGACCAGCTTTCTCCAAGTTCCCGACGGAGTCGCTGAAGTCCCCGCGCCGAATGCCAGCCACAGAAATAGACCGGGAAACTCACCAGCGGGCTCGCGACGGCGAACAGCACCACCAATGACGCGACCAGCGCGTTGTCGGCGAGCAAGACCCGCCGCCTCCGCCCGGTGCGTTTGCTGGCCGCCAGGCCCTGGAGAGTCCAGGCGGCCGCCGCGAGCGGCAGCATGATCCATGAGCAAGCCGTCAGCAGGCTGATGGCATTTTGAATGGCGGGGCCCGAGCCCCCCGGCGCGGCCAGCCCGAGGATTGCGGCGACATGCCCGGCCTGAAACACCAGCGGCACCCAGATCACGAGCCCTCCGCGTGCGAATCGGAACAGCGGCCGTAGGCTCCGCGGACCGATCGGAAACCGCGGTTCTTCCTGGCCGAAGTGCCAGGCAGAAGTCAGGAAAAACACCACCACCGTGGCGGCCGGCGCCGCGTACCAGCCGCAGACGACCAGTGCCGCAACCCCGAGATACCCGGCCAGAAACACCGGCAGCCAGGCCATTCCCAGAAACGGTTCGAGCCGCGGCCGGGCAAAGCGATGGTCGGCTGCGCCATGCGGCAGGCCGATCAACGCAACGAGGAACGCCAAAACCCCGGCTGTGACGCCGGCCGAGACCTGAGAAAAAAAGAACGCGGCCCCGATAATAGCCCAAGAGAGCATGATTACCGAGGCCGCGTGCATGGAAACACTGTTCTTCTGCAGAGGGTCCCGCCGCTCAGACGGTGCCATACGCCTCGGCTGAGGCAGTCTTCGTGCTCTTGGCCTTGGCGATGAGATAGATCAGCACACCGAAGCCCGCCTTGGCGGTCATGTCGGCGATCGCGTAACCAATCTGCAGGCCAACGACGCCATTGGCACCCGTGACACCATTGACAGCATTCGCGGTCCCGGCCTTCGCCGCCAGGGCATCAGGCGTGCCACCGAGTGCGTAGGCGATCGGATAAACCGCCCAGGTGACCAGGATCACGAGCCGGGCGATCTCGAGGAGCTTACGGGCCGCGGGCGGCTGGCTGTCGAGGGAATTCGTCAGCTCCGTCCAGAGCACGTAGAGGATGTAGAAGAATGGAATCGACGAGAGCCCACCCCAGATGACCCGCTCGGACCAACGCGACGGGTCGGCGATCACCTCGCCGGGATAGCCGAGCGCGATCATCAAGGCCGCCGCGATCACAAGCCGCGTCAGTAGACTCGTCGCCTTGGCCGAATGCAGTCGGAGGACGGCCACGAGTTCGACCATCAAGAGCGGCACCGTCAGGATCCAGTCGGCATATCGATAGAAGTCGTTGAAGGCGGCGCCTGTGCCCTTATACCCAGTGGCGCCCACCAGCGAGTAGGCGTCGTGCCAGCTGTGGCGAATCATGAAGTAGTGGTAGCAGGCGATCGAAACGACGATGCCAGACACCAGCAGAGCAGGCCGGTATTCCGGATCGACGTGCGACCGAGCCATGAACAAGAACAGGGCGGCCGCCCCCATCGTCGCGACCGTCATCGAAAAAATGTTGTCCACCGCGTTGTATTGGAACACTGAGAGGTCGGGCATCGCCGACCCAAACAAACAGAAGCCTTCGAACATCGCTTCACCTGTTTTCTATGTGGTGCTGATGGTGCTGAAAAATGTCGACGAATCACTATCTGGCCAATGATCACCATGGGCAAGCCAAATCCAGCCGGCCACTGCCCGGGTTGATCCCCTATCAAAGAGGCTCTCAGAACCTCCCCAAATCTTGGGGGATGGTAGCCAATCAAGGACACTTCGGCAAGCCGCTACCGGCCGAGAGACAGGATCTGTCCTGACCTGCCGCCGTAAAACCGATTCTGGGCCTGCTCGTGGATGCCCCCGCCACGGGAACACCGGCACCGCTACCACGGCGTCTTCGTGCCGCATCACCGCCCGGGATTTCGATGCGACACTTGAGCCGAGGGGATCTGAAGGTTCCCACACTGTTTCGCTCTTCTCCCATCCGGTCGTGGAGGCGGTCGTCTCGTGTCCCTGTCTTCATCTCGTGTCCCTGTCTTCAGTAGACATCTTCCAGATAACGTTTTTCATTTTTTACGAGGGTTTCCGCGACCCATTCGTCGGCCTGCGCGAGCGTTTTACCGCCATGCTCGGCAACGATCTTCACCAAGGATGCACGAACGTCTTTGGCCATTCGCTTCGCATCGCCACAAACGTAGAAGAACGCGCCTTCGTTGAGCCAGCGCCAGAGTTCAGCACCCTCCTCTTCCATCCGGTGCTGCACATAGATTTTCTCGACCTGATCCCGGGAAAACGCGGTGGAGAGTTTGTGAAGGAGCCGGGATTTCTGGGCAGCCAGGAATTCCTCTCCGTAAAGGAAGTCGCTCTTCTCGTGCTGATCTCCGAACAGGAGCCAATTTCGACCCGAGTGGCCATGGATGGCACGGTGCTGGAGAAAGGCTCGAAAAGGTGCGATGCCGGTTCCCGGACCGACCATGATCATGTCGCGGTCCGATGGGGGAAGATGAAAATGGCGGGTGGGTTGGACATAGACGGCGACCGACGACTGTTCGGCCAGATGAGCGAGGTAACCCGAGGCGAGGCCCTGCTTCTGTCGGCCGTGGGAGGTGTACTGGACGAGGGCAACAGTCAGGTGAGCCTCTCCGGGACGGTGGTCGGGTGAGGACGCGATCGAGTAGAGGCGGGGTGCGATCGTGTTCAGAAGACCGGGAATTTCCGCGGGCTCGAAATGAACTCCCGGAGCATCACGAAGAACATCGATCACATCCCGGTCGAAAATGTAGTGGTCGAACGCTTTGTCGTCGGCACACATGTCCTGAAATCGATCCTTCGCCCGCCCTGTGGCTTTTTCCGCCACAGCTCGAACAAACTTTTTCCGCACGCGGTTGAGGACGGCGGAGGCTGCAAGTGTTTCGTGCAGGGCAGCATCGTGCGGCAGCCCCAAGGCTTCGATGAATTCACGAACGAGAGACTCTGGGTTCCGCGGAAAGACGCCGAGGGCATCGCCACAGGTGTATGTCGGGCCAGCCGAGCCCAAGTCGATGACGATGTGGCGGGTGTCTTTTCTCGAACCCTCGCGGTTGAGTCGGCGATTTTCACGAAGCCGGGCGACATACGGGTTTTGCCGGCCGAAAGCCTTCTCTTGGGTAGGGACTTCTGCCATGGTGCATCATGCCGCCCCTGAGGGACGTTCCGGGATTTCGGGCCGTTGCAGGATTTCACCGTGCGGGTTCTTCTCACCCACTGCGGGCAGACCTCAGGCCAAGAGCGAGAGGATTCTAGGATCGGCGAGCGACTCGGCAATCAAGGTCGCCCCGCTGAAATCGTGCCGCCGACTGTGACCGCCCGGCACCGCCACGACGGTCGCCCCGGCGGCGACCGCGGCGCGGCAGCCGTTGGCCGAGTCCTCGAACACGAGCATGCGTTCGGCGGAGATTCCCAGCCGCTCTGCGGCCCGCAGATAGATCTCGGGATGGGGCTTGCCCTGGCTCACGTCGGCCGATGTGAGCACGAAGCCGAATCGATCCCTGAGACCGACGCGGCCGAGCACGTCATGGGCAAATGCCGGCCCGCTGCTGGTGGCGACTCCCCTGGGCAGGTTCCGGGCGGAGATTGCGTCGAGCAGGGGGACGGCCCCGGGCATCGTCTCCAGACGTGTGTCGAGCAGCGTCGCGAAGATCTCGCTGGTTTCGGCGGCGAGGTTCTCGATCGTGTCGTCGAGACCGTGCCAGTCGATCATGATCTGCAGCGACACCGCCTGCGGTCGGCCCATCATCCGATCGAGCAGATCGGCCTCGAAGAGGCGGCCGCGTCGGGCGAGCAGTGCCGAGCCGACATGCTGGTAGAGTTCCTCGGTGTTGACGAGCAGGCCATCGAGATCGAAGGCCACGCCGCCGATCGAGGCCTGCCCATCCTGCCCGCCATTCATCGCTGTTCCTCGTGCGAAAATCCTGATCGGGTCTCGGCCGCTTCCGTTCCGGCATCGAGCCTGTAGACGGCATACACGCCGTTTGCGAAGAGCCTCTCTCCGGGAACCAGGTCGATGCCCGGAGTCTCGAGCGGCAGGATCAGATGGTCGGCCCGACAGCGGTCTCGGACGAGCCTGATCCGATCCGGTCCGAGGGCGGCCGTCGACCGCTCCATGCCCACGAGCGAACCTTCCTTCGAAAAGCAGTCGACGATCCGCCGCCGCCATTCGATCAGCGAGGCGGCATCCTGGGGACTGTTCTTCCAGGAAACCACCTCGCGTCTCCCGGTTCGCCAGGTGAACGTGGCCGATCCCCTGGGGGTGAGGAAGCAGGCATCGGCGGGGCAATGCTCCCGCACCCAGTTGCAGATGTCGGCCCAACCGGCCGGCTCCACGTTGGCGTCGGCTCTGGCTCCAAGGCCCGACCTTCCGGGCAGCGGCCAGTGGCGGCTCTGCACCGCGATGTCGATGCAGAGCAGGAACACGCACGCCCCGCGCACCAGTCGCGGCGCCCGCGGGAAGATCAGGCGACAGACGGCCTCGTCGGCCAGGACCGCCGCGAGCGACACGGCAAGGGCCAGGGGCACGATCACGTCGGCCAGCCGAAACCAGTAGTACCGCAGCAGTCCGTGGGTGATCCCCGGCGCGAACGGTTCGGCCAACGAGATCAGGACGCCGCAGAGGGAAATTGCGAGTGCCGCGAGCGTGAAGGAGCGGAACCGCCGCCGGGCGGCCGTTTCCTCGACCGCCCGGTCGAGGAGCCACCAGCAGGCCACCGCGAGCAGATACCGGGCGACCAGCGGCTCAGGGAACGACCGCAGGAGCAGGTGGTGCGGCAGGCGTTCGACCACGTAGATGCGTGCGGCCGCGGCCTTCGTCGCCGCGTCAGCTGCCGAGAGCCCGAGCGCCGGCACGACACCGCAGGCGGCGGCCGCGGTCCCGACCGCAAGCATCGTCAGCCCGACGGGAGTGAACCGGGAGGGCCTGCACCCAGAGGCCACGAGCGCCACGAGCCCCCAGCCGCCAACGATCGGGTGGATCGCAGTGGCCAGCCCGAGGGCCAGCCAGGACGGAGCGAACCTGTCGGCGGCGAGTTCGCCGATTGCCAGCAGTACGAACGCCCAGGCGAAGACCTTCGCCTCGCAGCCCCCGATCACCCATTCGCCGGCCATGGTGGTCTGCCGGAGTGCCAAAGCCCAGAGGGCGGCGGCGAGAATTCTCGACCAGCGGGCCTCGAGCAGCGGGGCGACCGCATGTCGGAAGCCGCCCGCCAGAGCCAGCCAGCCGAGTACACGGCCCACCCAGGCCGCCGTCTCGAGGCCCGTGGCAGCGGTGAGTGGGGCGATCAGCCGGTAGAACACGCCGTGGGCGTCGGGGGTTTCGAGGAAGAAGTCCCCGGCGGCCCAGGATGGGTCGGAGAAGTGCAACGCCTTCGTCAGGTAGACCGCCTCATTCAGATCCGGGACCGGCCAGGCCCCCGATGCCGCGAACACGGCGAAGATGGCGAACATCTCGAGCATCGCCGCCGCCCGGATTGGTTCGCTTCCGCGAGACATCGACCGCACCTATAAACTCCGGTATCGACCAGCCCGCAGGATACCCGATGCCGCACACCCCCTCCGATCCTCCTGCCGCGGGTGCGTCCCGCGGTGCCGCCCTTCGACGCCTCGCCTCCGAGGGCACGTTCGCGGTCCCCGGAGCCCCGATCGCCCTGGCCGCAAAGCTGATCGAACGGGAGGGGTTCGGGGCGATCTATCTTTCGGGCGCGGCCTTTTCGGCGGGGCTGCTCGGGGTCCCGGACATCGGCATCCTCACACTCGACCAGCTCGTCAGCCAGACCCAGCTCCTGGCCGCAGCGGTCGAGATCCCGCTGATCGTCGATGCCGACACCGGCTTCGGAGGCCCCGTCGAGGTCATCGACTGCGTGCGAAAACTGGAGGCTGCCGGTGCCGCCGCCATCCAGCTCGAAGACCAGCGACGGCCGAAGCGGTGCGGCCACCTGCCGGGCAAGGAGATCGTGGAGACCGCCGAGATGTGCGCCAAGATCGCCGCGGCCCGAGCGGCCCTTCGCGATCCCACGACGGTGATCATCGGCCGCAGCGACGCCCGCGGCGTGACCAATCTCGACGACTGCATCGGACGCCTCGAGGCCTACCGCGACTCCGGCGCCGACTGGCTGTTTCCAGAGGCGCTCGTCAACCGCGACGAGTTCGCCCGGGTCGGCCGGCAGCTCTCGGGAACTCCGCTGGTCGCCAACATGACCGAGTTCGGCACGAGCCCGCTGTTCACGCTCGACGAACTGTCAGACCTGGGGTTCAGCGCGGTGATCTATCCCGTCACACTGCTCCGCCTGGCCATGAAGGCGATCGAGGCGGGGCTCGGCCTGATCGCCGACGAGGGCTCGCAGACCGGCCTACTCGACCTGATGCAGACCCGCGAGGAACTCTACGATTTGCTCGACTACGATCCCCGTCATCCGGAACGCCATCTCCCCCCGACGCCCGCCTCATGAACGCCTCTCCATCCGTCGGATCCGAATTCTCGAAGGGCCTCGCCGGCGTGGTCGCAGGCCGCACCGCCATCTGTTCGCTGGAGGGTGATCTCCGCTATCGAGGGTATGCAATCGAACCGCTGGCCCGGGCGGGTGACTTCGAGGAGGTCGCCTTCCTGCTCCTGCGGGGGGAACTTCCAAGCCCCGCCGAACACGCCGCCTTTTCGAACCGCGTTGCCGCCGCCGCCCGCGGGCTCGATCCACGGGTGATCGAAGCCCTCAAAATGCTGGCCGCCGCCTGTCCGACGGCGTCTCCGATGGACGCCCTGCGGACCGGCGTGAGCATGCTCGGCCAGATCGAGGACGACCGGGCTCCCGGGTCTCGGGAGGCCCTCCTCGCCCAGGCAGACAGGCTCCTCGGACAGGTGCCCGCCCTGCTCGCCGCCTGGGTCGACCTGGCGGCCGGCCGAACGCCGGCTGTCTGGCCGGAGGGATCGATCGCCCAGGCCCTGCTCGAACGGCTCACCGGCCGTGCGGCCTCTGCGGCCCACGTTGCCGCCTTCGGCACCACGCTCGTGCTCTACGCCGAGCACGAGTTCAACGCCTCGACCTTCACGGCACGAACCATCGTCTCGACCGGATCCGACATGCATTCTGGCATCTGCGGTGCGATCGGGGCCCTCAAGGGGCCGCTCCACGGCGGCGCCAACGAGCAGGTCCTCGACACGCTCAGCGAGATCGGCTCGGTCGAACGCGCCGACGGCTGGGTCCACGAGCAGCTCGCAGCCAAGCGGGTCGTGATGGGTTTCGGCCACCGGGTCTACAAGGATGGCGACGTCCGCGCGAAGCTGCTCGGCGGGATCTGCCGCGAGATGACCCGCGGCACGGATGCCCAGCCCCTCGAGGATCTGGCCGACCGGGTTGAGCGGATCATGCTCGAACGCAAGGGGCTGAAGCCCAACCTCGACTGGCCCGCGGCCCGCGTCTACCACGCCCTGGGCCTGGCGATCAGCGTGTTCACGCCGATCTTCGTGGTCTCGCGGATGAGCGGCTGGACGGCCCACATCATCGAGCAGATCGGGGACAACCGGCTGATCCGGCCGCTCTCGGTCTACAACGGCGAGCCCCCACGGGAATACCTGCCGCTCCGCGAACGGCAGCCCTCATCTCGAGCCGAATCTGCCGAGTGATCGGGGACCGCCGAGGAGATTACTTCAGCACCGACTGGCCGACCGAGCCCGGCTTCACCGCGGCCGGCGTGATGACCGCCGACTGCTGGCCGCCTGCCTGGGGTACGGCCTCCACGGTGGCTTGGACGGTCACGCTTGGCACCGCCCCCTCGCCGAGGTCGGTCGTGATCTTGAGCTGCCGCTCGATCTTGCCAACCAGCTCACCGGCCTGAAACGTCACGGGCAGGATGTGCACCGTCGCGGGCGTGTCCTTCGTGGGGCATGTCAGGCAGCCGTCGGAGCAGGAGACACCGGTCACGCAGAACGGACGGTTGGCCCGGACGACGACGTTCTTGGTCACCGACCGGCCCGGCTCGACGACACCAAGCGCGAGCAGTTGCGGGCTGATCGTCACCTCGGCCACCACCCGGCCCTCGACATCCATCGGGATCTGCGGGGCGCGGGGATCGTCCGTCACGAGGATCAACTGTCCCTTCACGTAACCGGCGGGGGTTTCCGACTTCAGCCGCACGCTCAGGTCGTAGGCCGATTGCGACGACGTGTGGGTCGGCTTCGACAGCTGCACCTCGAAGTTTGGATTGGCGCTGCGAACGTCCTTGATCTCCCAGGGCGTGCTGCCGACGTGGGTCACCCGGACGGTTCGTTCGGCACCCTTTCCGAGATCGATGTTGCCAAGGTCGACGAACGGGGGATCGAAGGTGACATCGCCGCGAATATTGCCGGCGACCCGCAGTTGCACCTCGGCGTAAAACGGCTTGTCGAAGGTCACCGTCAGGGTCGCGCCATGCTGACCGAGGAAGGTACGCGTGTTGAAGGTCGCGACGACGTCGCTCGTCTCGTGGGTCTTCAGGTCTCGGTTCGTGACCGTCGGCGACGTGCAGCCGCAGCTCGTCCGTACGCCCACCACATGGACGTCCTCCTTGTAGATGTTGCGGAACGTGAACCGGTACTCCGTCTTCGAACCGCGGGCAACGGTGCCGAAGTTGTGGTTGGTCACCTGGAACATCTTCGTGGCCCACTCCTGGCCGAAGACCTCGCTGGAACCCAGGCCCACAATCAGCAGCACGGCGGCCATGCCGACCCAGGAGATGGGCAATCGCGGCGGACGGGAGGTGAACATCGGAAAAACCTTCCGGACGAGGGGCAGGAGGGGGAAACGACGGATCGACCGAGAGAAAGGTACGGAGGCCATGGAAACGCCGTCAAATCTGCGGGAGGAGGGGACGCGGCGAACGCTCGGCCGCTGTTCAAGTATTCCCCAGCGACCGGTGTCGGCGGTGTCCAAATCGGGAATTTTCCAGAAAACTCAGGTCTTTCCATGCTGCGACCGATACAGCCCGGGAACTTTCCTATAATGGAAAAGTTGTCCGGATCATGACCTGTCGCCACGGTGGCGGCCGGCTCGGTCAGGCGAACCGCCCGCGATGGACACACCCGTTCCGCCGCGGTCGGATTCCTCACGGGGGCGTACCGGTTTCGACCGGATGGCAAGAGGCTCAGATTGCGTGCCGTGGTTGGTCGGCTGGCCACGTTAAAAGTCGACCAAGCTTCAATTGCCGAAGCTCGTTTCTCCCTGGCTGCTTAATTAAGCAACCCCGAGCGATGGCCCCAGTCGGAAGGGCCTCCCAATCGGTCGCCAAATCCGACTCGCCCCGGTTCACCGCCTGGTACGGCCGGGGCTAAAAACGTTCCGGGCTGGTTGGCGAGACACCCTGTCGGCCGGGGGTTCGCCGGCGAGATCCAAATTGACCGGATACGCACGTAGACGTTTGCGCTGAAACATCACGGGACGCGGGTTCGACTCCCGCCGCCTCCACTCGCATTTTGGCAGCCGATTCAGCAGGTATACTTTGGACTGAGAGAGTTTCGGTTCCCGCCGATCGACCTGACTTCAGGTCCGCGTTCGTCAGCCCAGCAGTGGCTGCCGGACGGCGACGCGGGTGTTTTCAAAAACACCGTGTGGGTCGATGATCAGGCTTCCGACTGCAAGACGTGCCTTCCTCCTCGCGGCAAGCGGGCTGTTTGCCGTCCATGCCGACGCGATCGCCAGGGCCGCCGCACCCGATTTCAGCCGCGATGTTCGCCCCCTGCTCTCGAATCGCTGCTTTAAGTGCCACGGTCCCGACGAGGGCAACCGGCAGGCCGGCCTGAGGCTCGATCTTCGCGACGAGGCGATCCGTGAACTCGACAGCGGCAGCCGGGCCCTCGTACCCGGGCATCCCGACGACAGCGAACTGATCGCCCGAATCACGAGCACAGACCCCGACCTCGTGATGCCCCCGCCGCACACGAAGGTCTCGCTCAGCGACGATGAAAAGCGGATCCTCCGCGACTGGATCGCGGCCGGCGGCGACTACCGCCCGCACTGGGCCTTCGTAAAGCCCGAGCGGCCGAACCTGCCCGAAACCAGGCAGTCGGCATGGCCGCGGAACGAGATCGATCGGTTCGTGCTCGCCCGGCTCGAGCGGGAGGGGCTCGCCCCGGCCGCCGAGGCCGACCGGGCCACCCTCTGCCGCCGCGTGCACCTCGATCTCATCGGGCTCCCCCCGTCCCCCGCCGAGGTCGATGCCTTCGTCGCCGATCCGGCGGCCGACGCCTACGAGCAGCTCGTCGACAGGCTGCTCGCGAGCCCGCGGTACGGCGAACGCTGGGCCAGACGCTGGCTCGACCTGGCCCGCTATGCCGACACCAACGGCTATGAGAAGGATCGCCCGCGGCAGATCTGGCCCTACCGCGACTGGGTGATCCGGGCGCTCAACGACGACATGCCGTTCGACCAGTTCACGATCCGGCAGATCGCCGGAGACCTGCTCCCCGCCGCCAGCACCGACGACATCGTCGCCACCGGCTTTCACCGCAACACGATGGTCAACGAGGAGGGTGGCATCGACCCGTTGGAGTTCCGCTACCTGGCGATGGTCGATCGCGTGGCGACGACGGGCGCCACCTGGCTCGGCCTCACCACCGGCTGTGCCCAGTGCCACACCCATAAGTTCGATCCGATCACCCACACCGACTACTTCTCGCTGATGGCCTTGATGAACAACGCCGACGAGACGTCCTGGGTGATTCCGAACGACCGGCTCGAACGTGAGCGGTCGACGATCCGCAGCCAGATCGAGGCACAGACCGCCGCGCTGGCCTCGCACTGGCCTGCCCCGGGGCTGACGTCGGGCGACGAGGCGACCGTCGGACCGGGAGCGTCGCCGACCTCTCCGGCGGCCGAGGCCCGGCGGGAGATGGCCCTCGCCACCCGCTTCGACGCCTGGAACCGGGAGGAGACGCAGCGTGCGGTCGATTGGACGATCGTGAGGCCGACGGCGATGACCTCGTCGATGCCGCGGCTCGCGGTTCGCGACGACGGGGCCGTGCTGGCGGCCGGCGACATCACCAAGAGCGACGTCTTCCGGCTCACGCTGCCCACCATCGGGACGCCGATCGCCGCCATCCGCCTCGAGGCGCTTCCCGACGCCAGCCTGCCGAGGGGTGGCCCGGGGATGACTCCCTACGAGGGTCCCGAGGGAGACTTTCTGCTCTCGGAGATCGAGGTCGAGGTCGGCGGCCGGCCGCGGCGGATCGCGACTGCAAGCCATTCCTACGCCAGCGGCAAGAACACGGCCGACAGGGCGATCGACGGCGAGATGACCAGCGGATGGAGCATCGATGGGGGACAGGGCCGATCCCATGCGGCCGTGTTCGTGCTCGAATCACCAGCCCTGCCGGGAGAGCCGGTCGAGATCACGCTCCGCTGCGAGCGGCACTTCGCCTGCGCGATCGGCTGCTTCCGGATCAGCGTCGCGGCGAACGCCGCCGCCGGGGCACGCGGCCGCAGCGCGGAGGTCGAGGCGGCGCTCGCGGTCCCTCCCGAAACCCGCAGCCTCACCGACCGGGAGCGGATCTTCCGCAGCTTCCTGCTGACCTCCAAGGAACTCGAGAAGCCGGTCGCCAGGATCCGCGAACTGGAGCGAAGGCTGCTCGAGGGGCAGCGGACGCTGGTGCTCCGGGAGCGGCCCGCCGCCCACCCGCGGCCGACCTTCCTCCATCACCGCGGGGAATACACGCAGCCGAAGGCGGAGGTGCCTCCGGCCGTGCCCGCATTCCTGCCGCAGCTCCCGGCAGATGCACCGGCAAACCGCCTGGCCCTGGCCCGCTGGCTCGTCTCGACAGACAACCCGCTGACGGCACGGGTGCAGGTCAACCGCCACTGGCAGGCGTTCTTCGGCCGTGGAATCCTGCCGACACTCGAGGACTTCGGCTACCAGAGCGAGCCGCCGAGTCACCCGGAACTCCTCGACTGGCTCGCCGTGACCTTCGCCCGGGATCTCGGCTGGTCGACGAAGCGTCTCCACAGGCTCGTGGTGACGAGTGCCACCTACAGGCAGGCTTCGGACGCTTCGCCGGAGAACCTCGAACGTGACCCGGCGAACATTCTGCTGGCCCGGGGAGCGAGGGTTCGGCTGGAGGCCGAGGTGATCCGCGACACCGTGCTCGAGGCGGCCTCGCTGCTCTCGGTCAAGATGTACGGTCCCGGCGTGCGGCCGCCTCAGCCGGAGGGTGTCACGGAGGTGGCCTACGGCGACAAGACATGGCAGGTGAGCGTCGGGGAGGATCGTCACCGCCGCAGCATCTACACGTTTCAAAAGCGGACGGCCCCATTCGCGATGGTGACGACCTTCGACGGGCCGACCGGCGAGGCCTGCCTGGCCCGCCGCGAGGTCTCCAACTCGGCCTTGCAGGCGCTCACGCTGCTCAACGACCCGATGTTCATCGAGGCGGCGCAGGCGCTCGGCAGGCGGGCGATCGCCGCCGGCAACGACGACTCCGCACGGCTCCGGGAACTCTCGCGGCGGCTGCTCTCCCGCGAGCTCGACCCAGAGGAGAACCGGGCGCTGATCGACTACCTCGACGCCCAGCGGGCCCGGCTGGCGGCGGGGGAACTCGCCGCCGCGAAACTCGCGGGAGGCGAGGCCAGCGACGACGTGGAACGCGCGGCCTGGATGCTCGTCGCCCGGGCGCTGATGAATCTCGACGAGGCAATCGTCAAAAGGTGAACCGATGAACCTGCTCGATATCACGCGGCGGCATTTCTTCCAGGACTGCGGCATCGGCCTCGGCAAGATGGCGCTGGCAGGGCTGCTCGCCGACGGGTTTGGCAGGCTGGCCACCGCCGCCACCCCGAACGCCTCAGCCAGACCGTTCGCGGTCAGGGCTCCGCACCATCCTGCCCGGGCCCGGGCGGTGATCCAGCTCTTCATGGCCGGCGCCCCGAGCCAGCTCGAACTGTTCGACAACAAGCCGAAGCTGGCGGCGATCGAGGGGAAGCCGATCCCTGCGGAGGTGATCGGCGGGCAGCGATATGCGTTCATTCGGCCCGACGCGGCCGTGCTCGGGCCGCAGTATCGCTTTGCCCGGCACGGCGGAAGCGGGGCCGAGCTTTCGGAGGCCCTCCCGCAGCTTGCGAAGGTGGTCGATGAGATCGCGATCGTGAGGAGTTGCCGCACCGACCAGTTCAACCACGCCCCGGCCCAGATCTTCATGAACTGCGGCTTCGCCCAGCCGGGCCGACCGAGCATGGGATCGTGGGTGACCTACGGCCTCGGCAGCGAGACCACCGACCTGCCGGCCTTCATCGTGATGAGCACGGGGGCCGGGATCAGTGGCGGCAGCGCGAACTGGTCGAGCGGCTTCATGCCCAGCCTCTATACCGGCACCCGGTTCCGCAACGCCGGCACGCCGATCCTCAACGTCGACTCGCCGGCCGGTGCCGACATGCGACTGGCCGACGAGACCCTGAACCTCGTCAACTCGATCAACCGGCGTCGGCTGGCCGCCGACGGAGATCCCGAGATCGCGACACGGATCGCCAGCTACGAGATGGCCCACCGGCTGCAGACATCGGCGCCGGAACTGATGAACCTCGCCGACGAGTCGCCCGAGACACTCGCCCTCTACGGCTGCAAGCCGGAGGAGGCGAGCTTCTCGCGGGCCTGCCTGATCGCCCGGCGGCTGGTGGAGCGTGGGGTGCGGTTCATCACGATCTACCACGAGGGCTGGGACGGGCACAGCGACGTTGCCGGCAACGTGAAGAAAAACTCCGCGGCGACCGACCAGGGGTCTGCGGCCCTGATCGCCGATCTGAAGCGCCGGGGGATGCTCGACAGCACCCTCGTGGTCTGGGGGGGAGAGTTCGGCAGGACCCCGATGGTTGAGGCGAGCGCCGTGCTCGGCCGCTCGAAGGGCCGGGACCACCACCCCAACGCGTTCACGATGTGGCTCGCCGGCGGCGGCATCAGGGGCGGCGTCAGCTACGGCGAGACCGACGAACTCGGATTCCACATCGCCCGCGACGAGGTCCACGTGCACGACCTGCAGGCCACGATCCTCCACTGCCTCGGCCTCGACCACGAGCGGCTGACGTTCCGTCATGCGGGCCGGGATTTCCGACTCACCGACGTCCACGGTCACGTGGTCAAGGGGCTGCTCTCCTGATCGGCATCGGCCCGGCGTCGGCGCCGGGCCCGGAATGCTTAGCCTGCCGACCAGTCCGGGCGGGGTCGATCCCGGCTTCGGAGAGGGCCGGCATTCGCGGCCATCCGCTCCCGCACGCTGGCGACGGCCGGCCCCGTCAGGTGTTCGAGTTCCAGGGCGAATGAGACGCCCGCCCGGGGTGACAGCGAAACCACCCTTCCCTGCGCCGCCTCGAACGACCTCGGGTTCGGATAGTTCGTGCCCGGTTCGAGGCCGGTGACATACCCGTCGGCGAGCCCCCCCTGGTTCTTCCAGAGCGAAAAGCAGGGAAGCGTGTCGGAGCGCCAGGAGAGACAGACGGCATCGCCACCACCCGGGGCCACGAGCATCGCCGCCGCCCTGCCCGCCTCGTCGGACCGCAGCGACATGAAGTGAACCTGCTCCGGCCGGCCCGGACGCGGCTCGTCGTAGCGGTTCCAGGTCGGCACATCGGCTGCCGCTCCATGATCCCTCGGAGCCAGCTCCTCGACGGCGGACACGAGTTCGGATCCGGCGCCGAGAAACGGCGGCCCGATGTTGACGTGATAGAGCATCTGCATCGTCGTCGGCCGATCCGACAGGTTTTCCACCGTGTCGGTCCAGGAGACCCGCGGCCGATCGGCCTGCAGCGAGATCGAGGTCGTCATCCGCAGCGACTGGAACAGGAACCGCGTCTCGTCGACGGCGCCGTGCAGTGTCACCGTGCCGGCCGCCTCGTCGAGCGTCACCTCGACACCGTGGGCGGGGAGGTTGGCGATCCTCCCGTGCAGCGGATGGAGAAGTCGTCCCTGCGGATCGAATTCCGGAGCCCCGTTGCTGACGAGCCCGCAGCGGGCCACCAGCTCGTCGAATCCTTCGAGCCAGCCGAGGCCGGAAGGATCCGTGATCGGCACGAACTGCGGATGCACCGGCCCACGGACGGGCGACGACCAGCCGATGTCGGTGCCCCCCGAGGTCATCTTCCAGATGCCGAGTCCGCGGTCGGGAAGCACCTGGGCCGTCGTACCACAGGCCGCGATCTCGACCAGCAGCAACCCGTCCTGCAGGCCGCCCCGCAGCCGCCGGGTTCTGACGGCCAGCGGACCGACCACCTCGTCCATTCCATCAACGACAGTCAACCGCTTGAGGGCCATCTGCGAGCATCCGTAAAAGGTTCAGGAACCGCGGCGCGAGTCTACCCTTCCGCTCGCCGGCCAAGGAACAAGTCACACCTGAAAATCCTCAATGGATATCAGCGAGGGGCTGCCCACGCCCCGAGAGCCGGCGTAGGCGACAAGCGCAGCCAGGATGGCGGAGCGCAGACGCCTCCGAGAGAGCGAAGGCCAGGATGGCCGCAGCGAACGTCCGGCTCTCGGGGCGTGGGCAGCCCCGAGCGGGTTGTGCGAGTTGAGGCACGACAGGCTGAAGCCTGTCCCACATCTGCAGGGCACGACAGGCTGAAGCCTGTCCCACATCTGCAGCGACGCTGAAAAACTGCAAAAATCCGAAG
>Ga0209598_10000517_pt1 | contig 30802 bp, 24 predicted proteins | sample M_140807_EF_Meta_FD_187317 | JGI IMG/M metagenome (GOLD analysis project Ga0209598, IMG submission 187317) | Freshwater microbial communities from Lake Montjoie, Canada to study carbon cycling - M_140807_EF_MetaG (SPAdes) (version 2) | ecosystem: Environmental > Aquatic > Freshwater > Lake...
CGACCTGATCCTGTTCATCTACCGCGACGAGGTGTACAACCCCGAGACGCAAGAGAAAGGTGTCGCCGAGATCATCATCGGCAAGCAGCGCAATGGCCCGATCGGCACCGTACGACTGGCTTTCCTGGGCGAGCACACGCGTTTCGAGAACCTGAGCTATCGCGGCGACTCGCGCCACGATGATTGAGCTGTCCTAGAACGGCGCCGATAGTCCAGCGCCTGCGAGCACCGCCCGAAACTCGCCCTGAATGCGCGCCAGAGCCTCGGCGTTGTCAGCCTCGAAGCGCAAGACCAGGACCGGCGTCGTGTTGGAGCCGCGCACCAGGCCGAATCCGTCGGTGTATTCGACGCGCAGCCCATCCAGCGTCACGACTTCGCGTGCGCTTGGGAATTGCGCCACGCGCTGCAGTTGGGTGATGAGCGCATGGTGGTCGCGGCCGTCAACGCGAATCTGCAGCTCTGGCGTGCACAGCGAGTCGGGCAGGGCGGCGAACGCGGCGTCAATGTCGTCACGATGTGACAGGATCTCCAGCAGTCGCGCGCCGGCGTAGAGACCGTCGTCGAAGCCGAACCAGCGCTCCTTAAAGAACATGTGGCCGCTCATTTCGCCGGCCAGCAGCGCACCGGTCTCGCGCATCTTCGCTTTGATCAGCGAGTGGCCAGTCTTCCAGAGGGTCGGCTTCCCGCCATGCTGTCTAATCCAATCAAAGAGATGCCGCGTGCACTTAACGTCAAATATCACTTCGGCGCCAGGGTTGCGGGATAGCACATCGGCGGCAAACAGCATCAGCTGCCGGTCCGGGAAGATCACCTGGCCTGTGCGCGTGACCACGCCCAAGCGGTCGCCATCGCCGTCGAAGGCCAGACCGATGTCGGCGTGACCTTTGGCGAGTTCGGCGATCAGGTCCTCCAGGTTGTGCGGGTCTGACGGGTCCGGATGGTGGTTGGGGAAGGTGCCGTCCACTTCGCAGAACAGCTCGGTCACCTCGCAGCCGAGGCGTCGGAACAGCTCTGGCGCCACCGCGCCGGGCGAGCCGTTTCCGCAGTCGACAATCACCCGTAGCGGTCGTGCCAGACGCACGTCGCCAGTGATGCGGTCGAGGTAAGCCTCGCGCACGTCGGCGGTGCTGTAGTGACCGGGATGCGCGGGTGCGGGCCCGAAATCGAGCGCCTCGATGCGTCGTCGCAGACCCTGGATCGCCTCGCCCGAGAGCGTTTCGCCGGCCAGCACCATCTTCAGGCCGTTGTATTGCGGCGGGTTGTGACTGCCGGTCACCATCACGCCGCCGCCCTGATGCAACTGGTGCACCGCGAAGTACAGCATCGGTGTCGCACAGACGCCGATGTCGGTGACGTGTACACCGGTGGCCTGCAGGCCCTCGGCCAGCGCGTCGCTGAGGTCCGGGCCTGACAGGCGCCCGTCACGACCGATGACCAAGTGGCTCTGGCCGCGCGCCCGCGCCTCGGCGCCGATGGCGCAGCCGATCTGCGTCACCGCGGCGGGGGTGAGGTCAGTGTCGACCACCCCGCGGATGTCGTAGGCCTTGAACAAACTGGCTGCGGGGATGGTCATGGCGGTCTCCGGTCAGCCGCGGGTGTTGGACTGCGGCTCGAATGTCGGCAGCTCGACCACCGGCGCTGGCGTCCAGCCTGGCTTACGGTGCTCGGCGACCACATTGGTGAAGACGCCGCCGCGCACGTACCAGCGTGCCGTCAAGCGCATGAAGCGCGGTTGGGTAGCCGCCACCAGATCGTCGAGGATGCGGTTGGTGACCGCCTCGTGGAAAGCGCCCTCGTCGCGGTAGCTCCACATGTAGAGCTTCAAGCTTTTTAGCTCGACGCAGGCTTGGTCGGCGATGTAGTCGAGCGTGAAGTGCGCGAAATCTGGCTGGCCGGTCTTGGGGCACAGGCAGGTGAACTCCGGGATCTCCATATGGATCAGGAAATCGCGTTCGGGCTTGGGATTGGGGAAGGTCTCGAGGGTTTTGCTGGGTTGTAGGGCCATGGGCTGGGTCTGGTGCTGGATGTTGGGTAGAATCGAGAAATTGTAGCCTAGCCACGGCGTCCGACCTCTGCGGTCGCCTGTCCGATCATGCGTCTGACCTGTCCGCCGTGCGCCTGACCCAGATCAAGCTCGCCGGCTTCAAGAGCTTCGTCGATCCCGTGGCGATTCCGGTGCCCGGACAGTTGGTGGGCGTGGTCGGGCCCAATGGCTGCGGCAAGTCCAACATCATCGATGCAGTGCGCTGGGTGCTCGGCGAGTCGGCGGCCGGCCGGCTGCGCGGCGAGTCGCTGCAGGACGTCATTTTCAACGGCTCGAGCGGGCGCAAACCGGTGGCGCGCGCGTCGGTGGAACTGCTGTTCGACAACCGCGAGGGACGGGCGCCCGGGCAGTGGCAGCCGTTTGCCGAGATTGCGGTGCGTCGGGTGCTCGAGCGCAACGGTGACTCGCAGTTCTTCATCAACAACCTCGCGGTGCGCAAGCGTGATGTTGGCGACCTGTTTTTGGGCACTGGCGTGGGCGCCCGCGCCTACGGCATCATCGAGCAGGGCATGGTCAACCGCATTGTCGAGGCGCGTCCCGAGGAGTTGCGCAACTTCCTCGAAGAAGCCGCCGGCGTGTCGCGCTACCGCGAGCGCCGTAAGGAGACCGAGGGCCGGCTGGGCGACGCCCGCATCAACCTCGACCGCGTCGAGGACGTGCTGCGCAGCCTCGACGAGCAAATCGCCCGTCTGACCACACAAGCCGCTGCCGCTCAGCGCTATCGCGATCTGTCTGCCGAGCTGAAGACGGTGCAGGCCACGCTGGTGGGTTTGCGGGCGTATCTGGCCAGCGAGCAGGCACGGACCGCTGAGATCGAGGCCGCCGCCACCGAGACCGCGATTGAGGCACAAATGTCGCAGGTGCGCGCGCTCGAAGCCGATGTCGAGGCTCTGCGGCAGACGCAAGTTCGCGCCGCCGATGAGCTCAGTTCCCGTCAAGCGGCAATGTATGCGGCCGGCGCCGAGGTCGCCCGCATCGAGCAGAGCCTGCAGCATGTGCAGCAGACTCGCGCGGCGCTCGACGCCCGCATTCGGGCCCAGCAGCAGCGCGAATCCGAGGAGACCGAGCGCGCGCGTCAGCTTGCCGCTGCGCAGGCCACCGTCGCCGACGAAATTGCCGGGGCGCAGGCGCTGGCCGCCGACGCTGCGCGCCGTCAGCACCAGGCCGAGTCCGACTGCAGCGCCGCTGAATCGGCTGAGGCCGGGGCGCAGCAGGCGCTGGGGGAGATCGCAAGCCAGCGCCAGAGTGCCCGCAGCGCAGTGCAGACCGCCGAGTCCGAGGTGCGCATGGTTGGCCAGCGGCTCGACACCATCGCCCGCCAGCTGGCGCGGCTCGAATCGGAGATCGCGGCTGCGGCAGCCGACGGCAGTGCTGCCGACGATGCGGCGGCCGACTCCCGACTGGCCGACCTGCAGCGCATGCTCGACGAGCAGACCGCCCTGGGGCAGTCATTGCAGGGCGAGATCAGCGCACGCGAGCCAGAGTTGGCCGTGTTGCGCGACGAGTTGACGCAACTGACTCGCGACCTCGCTGCCGCCCAAGCCCGCGCCGAATCGCTGGATGCGCTGCGCCGTCAGCAGGGCGCTGGGCTCGATCCCTGGCTCAAGACACGCGGCTTGTCCGCGGCGCCTCGGCTGCTCGATGGTTTGCGGGTCGTGGCGGGTTGGGAGGCGGCTTTCGAGGTGGCGCTTGGGGCACGCCTGCAGGCGCGGCAGGTGCAGTCGATCACCGATCACAGCAGCGATGAGTTGCCCCCCACGCTGGCTTTGATCGAGGCCGGTGCCAGTGAAGCACGGTCGGCTGACGCGTCGGACGGCCTGCCGCCGCTGGTGACCCGGCTGCAGGCGTGTCCAGCCGGTCTGGCCGCGTCGCTGCATGCGGCGCTGGCTGGCGTCTTCTGTGCTGACGACCTCGCCAGCGCCTTGCGGGACCGCGGGCGTTTGCGCGACGGCGAGTCGCTGGTGTGCCCGAACGGCGTGCTGGTGTGGCGGCATGGCCTGCTGGTGGGTGGGCAGGGCGGGCAACTCTCGGTCCAGGCCGATTGGCTGACCCAGACCGCGCGGGTCGCCGAACTGGTTGCAGCCCGAGCGCCGCTGCAGGTCCGCCTAGAGGATGCGCAGGTGGCCCAGCGTCGCGACCAGCAGCAATGGCAGGCACTGCAACCGACCCTCGAGCAGACCCGTCGGGAGTTGCGAGGCCTCGAGGTGGCCGCTGCCCGCCGGCGCGAGGCGCAGGCGCAGGCGCAGGCGCGGCGCCAGGCCATTGCCAGCGAACAAGCGCATCTGCAGTCGGATCAGCACGTGCAGCAGGACACGCTGTTGCGGGCGCAGGCCGAGGTTGCGGCGATGGCCGGCGAGGCGGCCGCCTTCGACGCGAGCTGGCAGGATGCGCAGACCGCTGCTGCCGAATCGCGGGCCACCGCGCAGTCGGCGCGTGAGCGTCGTCGCCAAGCAGAGCGCGCAGCCCAAGAGGCGGCCTACCGCGTGCAGACCCTGCAGTCACGGGCTGCCGAGCTCGAGGCCAGCCGCGTCCAGGCGACGCAACGGGTGCAGCAACTGGCGGACGAGCTGGCCACTCTGCGTGCCGAGTCTGCGGCGCTGGAGGACCAGACCCTGCCGGCCAGTTTGGCGGAGGCGGTGCAGGCGCGTTTGCAGTCCGAGAGCGACCTGCAGACTGCTCGCGAGGCCAGCGAGGCAGCAGTGACGACGCTGCGCGAGTCGGAGCAGCAGCGCATGGTCGCAGAACACGCTTTGACTCCGCTGCGCGAGCAACTGGCAACCTTGCGGGCGCGAATCGAGGCGGCGGTGCTGCAGCGCGGCCAGCAGCTCGATCTGCTGGCCGGGATGGGGGTGGCGCCGCAGGCGGTCGATGTCCCCGAAGATCTCGATGAGGAGCCGCTGCGCCGCCGCGTCGGGCGTCTGCAGCGCGATATCGAGGCGCTTGGCGACGTCAACCTGGCGGCGATCGCCGAACTGGCCGAAGCCAGCGAGCGACGGGGCTTTCTGGATGCGCAGGCGACCGACTTGCGCGCTGCCATCGGCACGCTGGAGGACGCCATCCGCCGCATCGACCGCGACAGTCGCGAGCGGCTGCAGCACACCTTCGACGAGGTCAACCGTGGCCTGGCCGATTTGTTTCCAGCCATGTTCGGCGGCGGTGAGGCGCGCCTCGAACTCACCGGCGACGAGATTCTCGATGCTGGTCTGCACCTGACAGCCCATCCGCCGGGCAAGCGCAACACCAGCCTGGCGCTGCTCTCCGGCGGTGAAAAAGCGCTCACCGCGCTGGCGTTGGTGTTTGCCCTGTTCCGCCTCAATCCGGCCCCGTTCTGCTTGCTCGACGAGGTCGACGCGCCTCTCGACGACAGCAACACCGAGCGTTTTTGCCAGCTGGTGCGGCGCATGTCGGCGCAGACGCAGTTCCTGTTCATCACCCACAACAAGGTGACGATGGAGATGGCCGCCCAGCTGGTCGGGGTGACCATGCCTGAGCCTGGCGTGTCGCGGGTGGTGGCAGTCGATGTCGCCGAGGCGGTGCGTTTGGCGGCGGCTTGAGCAGGCTCGCGCGTCTCGGCCGTATAATCAAGTGATTGGCCGACAATTCGAGAGTGATTTTCAGATATGAGTGAGCTGCAGTCGGGGCTGATCCTCGCCGGTGTGGTGGCGGTGGTGCTGGTCTACGGCTACAACTGGTGGCAGTCGGCGCGGCGCCGGCGCGAGATCGAGCGCGCTGTGGCGGCGCATTCGGGGCGCGGGTCGGCCGATGCTGCGCCCGATCCCCTGGATGACGGGTTCGACGCCGATGCCGCCCCGGCCCAGCGCGCAGCCTCGCGCACGGAGCCGCAGGTGGGCGCCGCGCCGCCGCGTCGTGCGCCAGCGCCGCCGCCGACCACCGTGGCCGAGCGCTACCCCGTCGACGACGAGGGCGTCGATTTCCACATCGGCGACGACGAGCCGCCAGTCCCCGCCGCAGCACCGGTGCGCAACGAGCCACGCGCCGTGGTCGAGCCGCGGGAGCCGGCCCCACCGCCCGAACGCGTGTTGCCGGCCGTCACCCGCTCGCGCCCGGGCCGTGGTCCTGGCGGCGGCCTGGCGCTGCGCGGCGATCCTCCCGACACCGACAGCCGCGTTGACTTCGTCATCCGCTTGCTGCCGATGGAGCCGCTGCCCGCTGAGCAGCTCAGCGAACTGCTGACGCAAGCGCCTGAGTTCGGTCATCGCCTGGCCGTGCTAGGTTGTCCGGTCGGCGGGCAGGACTGGCAACCGGTGATGCGCCAGGCTGCCCGCTATGAGGAGTTGGCCTTGTGTCTGCAGCAGGTCGATCGCGGTGGTTTGATCGAACGCAGCTCGCTGGACCGTTTCACCAACTGGGTGGAATCGGTGGCGGAAGCCGTTTCGGCCGGCTTTAACCCACCCGACGCCGGCGAGGCGCACGCGATTGCCGCCGCCTTTGATGCGTTCTGCGCCGAAGCCGATGTGCTGATTGGCGTCAACGTCGTCGCGCCCGACGTACCGGTGCCAGCGACCAAGGTGCGCGCGCTGGTCGAGGCGGCTGGCTTCCGTCTGCAGCCGGCAGGGCATTACGCGCTGGAAGACGATGACGGCAATCTGCTGATCACGCTGGCTGATATCGATGGCGAACCCTTCGTCGCCGAGCGCATCCGCACCGCGGCGATGCGCGGCGTCACCCTGTTGCTGGACATTCCGCGCACCCGCAAACCGGCGCGCGTGTTCAACCAGATGATTCAAATTGCGCGTCAGGTGGCGCAGGGTATCGGCGGGCGCGTCGTCGATGACCAGCGTCAGCCCCTGAGCGATGCCGGCGTGCGGGTCATCGCCGGACGCGTGGAGGCACTGGAGACGCGGCTGGCTGCGCAACAGATGGCGCCCGGTTCGGTCTTGGCGCGACGCGTCTTCGCGTGACCGCGGTGGCGGCTGTCGCAGCCCGCGTCGCTGAGTTGCGGGCCAGCATCGCCGCGCACGACCACGCCTACTACGTGCTGGACGCGCCGACCGTCCCCGACGCCGAGTACGACCGCCTGTTCCGCGAGTTGCAGGCGCTGGAGGCGGAGCATCCCGACCTCGCCACACCCGATTCCCCGACCCGCCGCGTCTCCGGTCGACCGCTGGAGGGCTTCGCGCCGGTCACCCACCGCGTGGCCATGTTGTCCATTCGCACCGAGACCGACACCACCGAGGCGGGCGCGCGCGCCTTTGACGGCCGTGTCAGGCGTGAACTCGGTCTGGCCGATGGCGACCCACCGGTGGTCTACGCCGCCGAGCTCAAGTTCGACGGCTTGGCCGTCAACCTGCGCTACGAGGACGGCGTGCTGGTGCAGGCCGCCACGCGCGGCGACGGCGAGACCGGCGAGGACGTGACGCAGAACGTACGCACCATCCGCGCCATTCCGCTGCGCCTGACCACCGATGCGCCACCGCCGGTGCTCGAGGTGCGCGGCGAGGTCTACCTGCGCCGCGACGACTTCGAGTCGCTCAACGAGGCGGCCCGCAACCGCGGCGACAAGACCTTCGTCAACCCGCGCAACGCCGCCGCCGGCAGCATCCGCCAGCTCGACCCGGCCATCGCCGCGCAGCGGCCGCTCTCATTCTTTGCCTACGGCTTGGGCGAGACCCAGGGGTGGGCCATCCCGGGCACGCACTCTGGGGTGCTCGACGCGCTGCTCGTGCTCGGCCTGCCGGTCTGCCACGAGCGCACCGTTGGTGCGGTGGACGACCTCATTCGCTTTCACGCCGACATCGCCGCCCGCCGCGACGCGCTGCCCTTCGACATCGATGGCGTGGTCTACAAGGTCGACAGCCTCGCGCTGCAATCGCAACTCGGCTTTGTCACGCGCGAGCCGCGCTGGGCGGTTGCGCACAAGTACCCGCCGCAGGAGATGCTGACCATGGTCGAGGCGATCGAGGTGCAGGTCGGCCGCACCGGCAAGCTGACCCCGGTGGCGCGGCTGGCGCCGGTGTTCGTCGGTGGCGTGACGGTGACCAACGCGACGCTGCACAACGCCAGCGAGATCGAGCGCAAGGACGTGCGCGTCGGCGACACGGTCATCGTGCGCCGCGCTGGCGACGTCATCCCCGAGGTGGTGGGGGTTATGCCGGACCGTCGTCCGCCGGGCGCGGCGCCGTTTGCCATGCCATGTGCCTGCCCGGTCTGCGGCTCGCTGGCGGTACGCGAGGAGGGCGAGGTTGACAGCCGTTGCAGCGGTGGTCTCATTTGCGCGGCGCAGCGCAAGCAGGCGCTGCTGCACTTTGCCCAGCGCCGTGCGATGGATATCGACGGGCTCGGCGAGAAGATCGTTGAACAGCTGGTGGACGCCGGCATTGTCCGTACGCTGCCCGACCTGTATCGGCTAGGCCTGCTCAAGCTCGCCGAGCTCGAGCGGATGGCTGAGAAGTCTGCCGCCAATCTGCTTGCCGCCATCGACACCTCGCGCCAGACCACCTTGCCGCGCTTTTTGTTTGCGCTGGGCATCCGCCATGTCGGCGAGGCCACTGCCAAAGACCTCGCCCGGCATTTCGGCACGCTCGACGCATTGATGGACGCCAGTGTCGAGGCACTGCTGCAGGTGGAACAGGTGGGCCCGGTGGTGGCCGAGAGCATCCACACCTTTTTTGCCCAGCCGCACCAGCGCGAGGTGGTCGAGCAGTTACGCGCTTGCGGCATCCGCTGGAGCGAGGGCGAGGCAGCGGCCAAGGGTCCTTTGGCTGGCAAAACAGTCGTGCTCACTGGCACACTGCCCACCTTGACTCGTGATGCTGCGCAGGCCCTGATCGAGTCGTGTGGCGGGCGAGTGGCTGGCAGCGTGTCGGCGAAGACGCACTTCGTGGTGGTTGGCAGCGAAGCCGGTAGCAAGCTCGCCCGCGCGCAAGCGCTGGGCGTGCCGTTGCTGGACGAGGCCGGACTTTTAGAATTGCTGGGAGCTGTTGTCCCGTGACCACGGTTTTTGAGCACTCGAACAGCCTTCGGGAGACACCTTTGGACGTCCCAGATCCGCAGTGGGTGTTGGCGAATTCAGACTGCGTGGCGACTGCTGACGAGGTTCAGGCGGGCATTGCCGCAGTTGCTGAAGCGATCAACCGCGATTTCGCCGGACAGATCCTGCGGGTGGCGCCGCTGCTCAATGGTGCCCTGCCGTTCGCCGGAATGGTGTTGCCGCAGCTGACCATGCCGGTGCAGGTCACCGCGCTTCAGGTTGGACGCTATGGTTTGCACACGCGTGGCCAAGATCTCGAGTGGCTGTCGCCGGTCCCCGATGTGCGCGACGAGACGGTGCTGCTTCTTGACGACGTGCTCGACGAGGGCATCACGCTGACCCTGGTCCGGTCAGCCCTGTTGGCTGCCGGCGCGAGCCGGGTCATCAGCGCCGTTCTGGTTGAGAAGAATCCGCTGCGGTCCAAGCCAATCCGGGCTGATTACGTGGCCCTGACCTTGCCCGACCGGTTCCTCTTCGGCATGGGCATGGATGCCTTCGGCTGGTGGCGCAATCTGCCCGCCATTCACGCCGTGCGTGAGGTCGATCACTGATGCTGGCCATCATCGGTGGAAGCGGCTTCGACAGCAGCGCTGTGCTGCAAGAGCCCCGCGAGATGCTGGAGACCACGCGCTTCGGCGAGCCCTCGGCGCCCCTGTTGGTCGGCTTGCTTGGCGCCACCCGGGTGATTGTGCTGGCGCGCCACGGGCGTCCGCATCGCATTCCGCCGCATCGGATCAACTACCGTGCCAACATCCTCGCGCTGCGCCAGGCCGGCGTGCGGCGTGTGGTGGCGGTGGCGTCGGTCGGCGGTATTGCGGCCGGTCTGGGTGCCGGCGCCGTGATTGTTCCCGATCAGATCATCGATTACACGCACTCGCGCGACCACACTTTTTGCGACGATGGCAGCGACCCGCTTCGCCACATCGACTTCACCCAGCCGTTCGACACCGACCTGCGCGAGCGTTTGATCGACGCCGCGCATCGGCTTGGCATCTCGGCGCGATCTGGCGGCACCTACGCCGCCACGCAAGGGCCGCGACTGGAGACCGCCGCCGAGATTCGGCGCCTGCAGCGCGACGGCGCCGATATGGTCGGCATGACCGGGATGCCGGAAGCCGCGCTGGCTCGAGAAGCCGGTTTGGCCTATGCCATGTTGGCGGTGGTGGCCAACGACGCGGCGGGTATCGGCGAGAGTGCCGAGCGCGTCTCGCTGGATGCTGCACACACTGCTTTCGCGGCGGCTATGCAGCAGGTCGTGCGCATCGTGCAGCACTTGGCGGAGGACCTCTGATGGCTGTGCGGCCAGTATTGCGAATGGGCGACCCGCGGTTGCTGCAGGTCTCGGCGCCGGTCAGCACCTTTGGCACGCCTGAGTTGCGCGAGCTGGTGCACGACCTGCAAGACACCATGGCGGCGCTCAACGGCGCAGGCATCGCTGCGCCTCAGATCGGCGTGTTGCTGCAAGTGGTGATCTTTGGCGTGGGCAGCAATCCGCGCTATCCCGACGCTGACCAAGTGCCTTACACCGTCCTTTGCAATCCGGCCATTACGCCGCTCGACGATGCGGAGGAGGAGGGCTGGGAGGGCTGCCTGTCGGTGCCGGGGATGCGTGGTGTCGTGCCGCGTCACACAAGGGTGCGTTACACCGGCTGCGACCTCGACGGCAACCCGATCGACCGTACGGTCGCGGGCTTTCATGCCCGCGTGGTCCAGCACGAGTGCGACCACCTCTGGGGCATCCTCTACCCGATGCGCGTCCGTGACATGAGCCGGTTCGGTTTTACCGAGGCGCTGTTTCCTGGACAGGTTATCGCCGACGACTGAGTGGCTCGGCAGATCGTCTGGGCGACGTCGCGGTGCTCTACCGAACCTCGAGACTGCCCAGCGCCTTTGCCAAGGCGGCGCCCGCGGTCGCGCCCAGTCGCCGCGCGAAGCGCTCGCTGAAATCCGGTTTCTGCGTGTAATCGACGACGTCTTCGGCTTTGAACACGTCGCGAGCGACGCTGTCGGTGCTGCCGATGGCGTCGGCCAGGCCCAGGTCTACGGCCTGCGTGCCGGTCCACATCAGGCCGCCGAATAGACGAGCGTCCGGCTTAAGCCGCTGCCCGCGGCCACGTTTGACCGCGTCGATGAAATGCGCGTGGATGTCGTCGAGCAGGCGCCGGGCGTGCGCCACCTCGTCCGGTTTGACCGGCGAGAACGGGTCGAGAAAGGCTTTGTTCTCGCCCGCGGTGAGCAAGCGGCGTTCGACACCGAGGCGCTCCATACCACCGGTGAAGCCGAATCCATTCATGATCACACCGATCGAACCCACGATGCTCGACGGGTTGACGTAGATGCGGTCGGCGGCTGCGGCGATGTAGTAACCGCCCGAGGCGCAAATGTCCTGCACCACTGCGTGCAAGGGGACGTCGGGGTGTAGCTGGCGCAGCCGGCGGACCTCGCGGTAGATCAGATCGGATTGCACCGGGCTGCCGCCAGGGCTATCGATCTGCAGCAGCACGCCGCGCGTGTTCTCGTCCTTGAAAGCCGCCTGCAATGCTTCAATCACGTGGTCCGCGGAGACTTCGCCATCCGCTTCGATCACGCCCTCGATGCGCACCAGCGCCGTGTGCGGCTTGCCGTGACCAACGGGTTCGCCGCCGAGGCTGGCCACCACCAGCACCGCGCCCAGCAAGATCAAGCTGTTGATGCTGCGGAAGGCGATGCTCCAGCGTCGCGCGCGGCGTTTTTCGTCCAGCGCTTCACGGGCCAAGTCGACCAGGATGTCGCGGGCCGGATCGGTGGACTGAAGGGAGTGCGGATTCGGATCGGTCATGGACAGTGTTATAGCGCAGCGACGGGTTCGTGGGTGCGCAACCAGCGATCGAGTTGACCGTAGTCGTCGCACAGGATGCGGGTGGCGGGTCCGTGCAGCGCTTCGCGCGGGTGCGCGCCAAAGGTCACACCGACAAAGGCAGTTCCCGCCGATTCGGCCATCAGCCGGTCATGGCTGGTGTCGCCGATCATCAGCGTGCGCGAGGGGTTCACGCTGAACTCGTCCATCAGCTCGAGCAGCATCGCCGGATGCGGCTTGGGGTGGGTCTCGTCGGCGCAGCGCGATCCGTGGAATAGCGGGCCGAGGCCGGTGGTGCCGAACTGCCGGTCAAGTCCAGCGCGGCTTTTGCCGGTGGCGACAGCCAGTCCGCTGCCGCGAATGCTGAGCCAGCCGAGCAGGTCGCGGGCGCCGCTGAAAGGCTGGATCACGCCGCCGGCGTCGCGGCCGACGAAGATGCGCTTGTAGTGCGCGACCACGTCGAGCAGCACGCCATGCGCCACGCCAGGGAAACAATAGGCCAGCGCATCGTCCAGACCCAGCCCGATGACATGTCGGGCGTCATCCAGCGACGGGCGGGGTGCGCCAGCAGCGTCCGCTGCGTCGAGGATGCACTGGGCGATGAGTCCGGCCGAGTCGACCACGGTGCCGTCCCAGTCGAACACGATCAGGTCGAAATCAGTGGCTGCCATGGCTGTCTCCGCCCACGGCTGCGTCAAGCCGGTCGACAAATCCTTGCAGAGCAGGCGGCAAGGGCGCGGTGACGGTCATCGGCTCGCCGCTGGCGGGGTGGGTGAACGTCATCTGGTGGGCGTGCAGGAACATCCGCTTAAGACCCTGCTTGGCCAGCGTCCGGTTCCATTCGAAGTCGCCATATTTGTCGTCACCGGCGATCGGGTGGCCGGTGTGTTGCAAGTGGACGCGGATCTGGTGGGTGCGACCCGTCAGAAGCTCGCAGTCGAGCAGGCAAGCGTCCGGCCAGCGTTGTTGCAACCGGAATACGGTCTCGCTGGCCTGACCGTCGGCCGACACACTCACCCGCCGTTCGCCGTCGGCGTTGACGTACTTGTGCAGAGCCGCTCGCACCGTACGCTTGTCGTCGCGCCATGCGCCATCGACCAGCGCGAGGTAGTGTTTGTCGGTGGCGCCGTCGCGCAACTCGTCATGCAGGCGCCGCAGTGCCGAGCGTTTTTTGGCCAGCAGCAGTACGCCTGAGGTTTCGCGGTCAAGGCGATGCACCAGCTCGAGGTCGCGCAATTCGGGCCGCGCCATCCGCACCTGTTCGATCAGGCCGAAGCTCACGCCGCTGCCGCCATGCACGGCCACGCCAGCCGGCTTGTCGACGATCAGCAGGTGTGCGTCCTCGAACAGCAGCGGGAAGTCGCGTGGCGGCGCCGCGCGCGTGTCATCGCGCTCGGCGATGCGCACCGGCGGGACGCGCACCGTCTGACCGATGGCCAGCTTGTGCTCGGGCTTGACTCGGCCGCCGTCAACCCGCACCTCGCCACTGCGCAGGATCCGGTAGATGTGGCTCTTCGGCACGCCCTTAAGCAGGCGGGTGAGAAAGTTGTCGACGCGCTGGCCGTCGCTGCCCTCGTCGACGGTGACCAAGCTTACTTGCGCCGCACTGACGATATCTTTACGCGGAGGCGCTGAAGTCCCTATACTGAGTGCTCCACCCGGTTGGGTCCGGGCCGGACGATTTCCCTGGTTAATGTCGTTCACCAGCTGCGTTTAGCGGACAAGCAACGAGTCTACCCAAGATTGCGTGCTCGAGACCGACAAGGTTTTCGGGCGGTGTCCAAGGCCCAAGTGATGGCGCGCCGCGCTGTCGGCCCCGATTGGTGAGGACCTGAGTCCCCGATCGCAGCCACAGCAGAGCTCCGCAGGCAGGTGCCGGCTTCAGTCGGCCCCCGCGTGAGATGGTCCGTCAACGGCTGAACGCGCCACCCTGGCATTGAGTGTCTGTGCTGACCATCCGGAAGTCCCCCGACGATAGCGTTTCTACCCGTGCTGCCCAAGCAGCCGCGGGTTTTGTCGCGTCTCGACCGACGACTGGCTGACGGCTGATACGTCCCGCTCGAGCGCGCGGGAGAGTGAAATGAAGCGCATGTTGTTCAATGCGACGCAGGCCGAAGAGCTGCGCGTCGCCATCGTCGATGGTCAGAAGCTGATCGACCTCGACATCGAAACCGCTGGCCGCGAGCAGCGCAAATCCAACATCTACAAGGCAAGGATCACCCGCGTCGAGCCGAGTCTCGAAGCGGTGTTCGTCGATTACGGCACCGACCGCCACGGTTTTTTGCCGTTCAAAGAGATCACCAAGAGTGGTCTTGCCAGCGACGCCGAGCCTGTTAAGGGCCGGCCCGCGGACTGGATCAAGGAAGGCCTTGAGCTGATCGTTCAGGTCGACAAGGACGAGCGCGGCAACAAGGGTGCGGCGCTCACCACCTACATCAGTCTGGCAGGTCGCTATCTGGTGCTGATGCCCAACAACCCGCGCGGCGGTGGCGTCAGCCGCCGCATCGAGGGCGAGGACCGCAACGAGCTGCGCGACCTGATCGCCCAGCTCGAGATCCCTGCCGGCATGAGTGTGATTGCGCGCACCGCAGGCATCGGCCGGGCGCTCGAAGAGCTGCAGTGGGACCTCAACTACCTGCTGCAACTGTGGCGCGCCATCGAGGGCGCCGCCGACAGCGCGCCGGGTCCGTTCTTGATTTACCAAGAATCGAGCCTGGTCATTCGCGCCATCCGCGATTATTTCACCGCTGACATCGGCGAGATCCTCATCGACACACCGGCTATTCACGAGCAGGCCGAGCAGTTCATGAGCCACGTGATGCCGGCCAACGTCAATCGCGTCAAGCTCTACAAGGACGACGTGCCGCTGTTCTCGCGCTTCCAGATCGAGCACCAGATCGAGACCGCGTACTCGCGGCAGGTCAACCTGCCGTCGGGTGGCGCCATTGTCATCGACCACACCGAAGCGCTGGTCGCGGTGGACGTCAACTCGGCGCGTTCGACCCGCGGTTCGGACATCGAGGAGACCGCCTTCCGCACCAACCTCGAAGCTGCCGACGAAGTCGCTCGCCAGCTGCGACTGCGCGACCTTGGCGGTCTGGTGGTGATCGACTTCATCGACATGGAGTCGGCGAAGAACCAGCGCGACGTGGAGAACCGTCTCAAGGACGCGCTGCATCTGGACCGCGCCCGCGTGCAGATGGGCAAGATCTCGCGCTTCGGCATGCTCGAGCTGTCGCGTCAGCGGCTGCGTCCAGCCTTGTCGGAGGGCAGCCATATTCCGTGTCCGCGCTGCCACGGCACTGGGTTTGTGCGCGACACCGAATCGACCGCGCTGCACGTCCTGCGCATCCTGCAAGAAGAGTCGATGAAGGAGAACACGGCGGCTGTGCACGTGCAGGTTCCGGTGGATGTCGGCACCTTCCTGCTCAACGAGAAGCGCAATGAGATCTGGGGCATGGAAGCGCGCCTCAAGGTCAATGTGGTGGTGATTCCGAACTCGCACCTTGAGACGCCGAATTACGAGATCAAGCGTCTGCGTCACGACGACCTCAAAGACGCCGATCAGACCATCGCCAGCTACCAGATGGTCGAGGAGCCTGCGGAGCCGGAGCAGGCGCAGCGCAACAAGGATCGCGAGCCGCAACGGCAGGAGGCCGCTGTTAAGGGCATCACTCCGGCTCAGCCGGCGCCTGTGGTGGCTGAGGCTGCAGCCGCCCCGGTGGCGCCGCCGCCATCGTCGGGTGGTGGCTTCCTGAGCAAACTGTTCGGCTGGTTGGCGCCCAAGGCGCCAACGCCAGCACCGGCGCCGGTGGTTGCTGAACCCGCGGCCCGCCCCGAGCGCGACGGTGGCCGTGGTGGACGCGGTCGCGGCGAGCGCGGTGGACGCGGTCGTGGCCGTGGCGAAGGTGGTCGTGGTGAGCGCAGCGAATCGGCCGAAGGTCGTAGCGAGCGCAGCGAATCGCGTCAGACCGAGGGCCGTGGTGGCCGTGGTCGTGGCGAGGGCCGTGGCGAGGGCCGTGGCGCCGAAGCCCGTGCTGAGCGCGCTGAGAGTGCGGCTGCCGAGCGTCCGCAGGTGCCGGCGAGCGATACCGCAGCGGTTGAGGCAGCTGCGGGTGAGGGCCGCTCACGCCGTCGTCGTCGCCGCCGCGGCGGCGGTGGCGGTGGTCGGGACGCCGAGAGCGACGTCGCGGTTAGCGCAACCAAGGTTGACATGGTCAATGACGAGGTTGAATCGAACGACACTGACGTCGTGGTCGGTCTGGACGAGATCGTTCCGGTTGAGACCGTAGACAACGGTGCGCCATCGGAGTCGCCGGCAAGCGAGGCAGCGCCAACCGGTGCGCGGGGCTCGCGTCAGCGTCGGCCGCGCCGCGCCGAGTCGCCGGCTGACGCACCAGTTCAGGCGACCGAAGACGCTAGCGCTGAACTGGCGGCCGAGGCGACACCGCCGGTGGTCGAGGCCGTCGCTGATCAGCCGGCTGCCCCTGTAGCCGAACCTGTCGCTGCCCCTGTGGCCGAATCGGTCGCCGAGCCCGTGGCCGCCGCTGAGCCCGCCGTCGAGGCACCCGCGCCGCGTCGACGCAGCCGTGCCGCGCCGAAGATCGAGATCCCGGTTGATCCCAACCTTGAACAAGTTGAGACGGTCGCGGTTGCGGCGCCGGCACCAGTGGCTGAGGTCGAGGCCGAGCCTGCCAAACCTCGCCGTCCGCGCGCCCGCCGCGCGCCGGCAGCCAAAGTGGTCGACGAGCCGCTGGAGCAGGTCGAGACCCGCAACGGCGAGTAGGCACGATGTCCGCGTCCGACGTGATGGCAGAGCTGGCGGGTGGTGCGTTTTGCCGCCTGAGCCAGTTCGCGGTCAGCCGGGCCTGCGGCGACGACGCCCGGGTTTTCCTCAACGGGCAGCTGTCTAGCGACGTCAAAGCCTTGCCTGCGGGTTGCTGGCAGCTGTCCAGCTACAGCACGCCCAAGGGCCGGGCATTGGCCACCTTTGTGCTCGCCGATGACCCCACTGAGTGCGTCGAGAGCGGCTTTTGGCTGATCACCCGGCGCAGTGTCGCCGAGCTCACTTTCAAGCGTTTGGCGATGTTCGTCATGCGCAGCAAGGTGGCGTGGGCCCACGACACCCACGCAGCCTTTGGGGTGTGTGGCACTGGCGGTCGCGAACTGTTGGCGACTTGGCTCGGCTGCGAACCACCGGCCGAGGGGGCTTGCGTGGTGGCGACGCTCGACACTGTCGGACTTGATGCAGACGCGACGGCTACAGATTGCCGCGTTTTGGGGCTGGGGGGAGCGGCTTGGTTGCTGCTCGTCCCGCTGGCACAAGCGGATGCGCTCGCTGGCCGTTTGGCGCACTGTCTGCCCGAGCGGTCGTCTGCCGACTGGGACGCCGTTGAAGTGGCCGCTGGTAGGCCGTGGGTCGAGAGCGAGACCCGTGAGGCCTTTGTCCCGCAGATGCTCAACCTCGACCTCACTGGCGGCATCAGCTTCAAAAAGGGCTGCTATCCCGGTCAGGAGATCGTCGCGCGTACTCAGTACTTGGGCAAGGTCAAGCGGCGCATGTTGCGTTTTGCGGTCGACGGCGTAGCGGCCTCGGTGGCTGCTGGTACATCGGTCTTTGCTGCTGCAGACGCCGATCAGGCCCTCGGACAGGTGGTTCTGGCGGCGCCGGGTGATGCCGGCTCGCAGCAGCTGCTGGCGGTGCTGCAGATGGACCTGGCCGCAGGTGCTGACCTGCGTCTTGCCGAAGCCTCCGGCCCCGCGCTGCGCCCCTTGCCTCTGCCGTATCCGCTGGACTGAACGGCGATCCAAACCATCGGTCGGATGGCCGAAGATTCGCCCCAACCCGCGTGCAATAATCCGCCGCACCCACCCGATATCAGGAGAATTTGATGGACGATAACCGCGCCAAAGCGCTGTCTGCCGCGCTGTCCCAGATTGAGAAGCAGTTTGGCAAGGGCTCCATCATGAAGCTCTCCGATGGCAGCGTCGAAAATGACATTCAAGCGGTCTCGACCGGCTCGCTGGGCCTCGACATCGCGCTGGGCATTGGCGGTCTGCCGCGCGGCCGGGTGGTCGAGATCTATGGTCCGGAATCGTCCGGCAAGACCACGCTCACCTTGCAGGTGATCGCCGAGATGCAGAAAATCGGCGGCACTGCGGCGTTTATCGACGCGGAGCACGCGCTGGACACCAGCTACGCGCAGAAGCTCGGGGTCAACATCGGCGAGCTCCTCATTTCGCAGCCCGACACCGGCGAGCAGGCGCTTGAGATCGCCGACATGCTGGTGCGCTCGGGCGGCGTCGACATCGTCGTGATCGACTCGGTGGCAGCACTCACGCCCAAGGCCGAAATCGAGGGCGAGATGGGTGACCAGTTGCCGGGCTTGCAGGCGCGCCTGATGAGCCAGGCGCTGCGCAAGCTCACCGCCAACATCAAGCGCACCAACACGCTGGTCATTTTCATTAACCAGATCCGCATGAAGATCGGCGTGATGTTCGGCAACCCCGAGACCACCACCGGTGGCAACGCGCTCAAGTTCTACGCCAGTGTGCGCATGGACATCCGGCGCATCGGGGCGATCAAAAAATCCGACGAGGTGATTGGTTCCGAGACCCGCGTCAAGGTGGTCAAAAACAAAGTCGCACCGCCGTTCCGCGAAGCCCTGTTCGACATCCTCTATGGCGAGGGCATCTCGCGTGAGGGCGAGATCATCGAGCTCGGTGTGGCGCACAACCTCGTCGAGAAGTCCGGCAGTTGGTACGCCTACGGCGGTGAGCGCATTGGTCAGGGCAAGGACAATGCCCGCGAATACCTGCGCGAGCGCCCGCAGATCGCGGCCGAGATCGAGGCAAAAATCCGCGAGGCGGTGGGCGTCAAGCCGGCTTCGGCCAGCGTCGGTGGCAGCGCCGACTAAGCCCAAGTCAGGTCGCAAGGGCGCCGGGAAACCGGCGTCGACCCTCGCACGGGCGGTGCGGCTGCTTGCCCGGCGCGACATGAGCCGGGCAGAGTTGCTGGCTCGCCTGTCACCGCGCCCCAGTCCGCGTGACGATGGTGCAGTGCCGCCAGACGATGCAGCTGAATCCTCGCAAGCCCAAGTCGGGTCTGAAGCTGCGACGGGGGCGGATGAATTGCACCAGGTTCTCGACCGATTACAGTCTCTGGGCCTCCAGTCGGACCAGCGCTTTGCCGACAACTATGTCCGTGGACGCCAGGCTCGAACCGGCAGTCGGCGGCTGGCTGCGGAGTTGCGTCAGCGCGGAGTCGACGCCGAGGCGGCAACTGAGGCCTTGCGAGAGGCGGCCGATAGCGAATTGGAGCGCGCCCGGGCTTTGTGGGCACGCAAATTTTCGTACAGTCGGGATCCAGCCGAGCGCGCCCGGCAGATGCGGTTTCTCGCCTCGCGAGGCTTCGACCTCGGTGTGATTCGCAGCGTCGTGGGGTCTGCGCCTGACGACGCGCCAATCGACGACCCTATCGAGCCTTGATCAGAAGCCTAGATCGAAGCAGCGCCCGTTCAGGCAGCGCAGGCGTTTCTTGCGGGCGATCTCAGCCAGACGCTCGTCCTCGGCTTTTTTGAGGGCAGCGGCCTCGGCCTCGGCTTTGCGCGTAGCTTCTTCGGCTTTGCGCACGAGTTCCTTTTCCTCGGCGGCGGCCTTGGCGGCCTCTTCGGCGGCGAGTTTGTCGCGGGCGTCCTGCTCGGCTTGTAGGCGTTCGCTGCGCACTGTGTCCGATTCGCGAGCTTCCAGTTTGACGGTCTTGCCGGACAGTACAGCTTCGACAGCCGTCGATTCGTCGATCACTTTGGTCGATCGCCCCACAACCAGAACGTAGACATCGTTGCAGCGCGTCTTGCGGGGGTCGCGAGCACTTACCGGACACTCCACATCGACGCGAGGTTTGAGCGCGACGAACCGTTCGCAGGCCGCCAGCACCGGCTTGGCTTGGGGTGAGTCGGGAGTTGGCAGGGTGGTCGGGTCGGCTGCTGCACCGCGAAGATTGCGCCGCGCCAGGCCGGTCTCGATGCATTCGCGATGCTTGGGCGAGAGGGGTGCGTAAAACGTTTCCCACACCTTCCCGATCTGCTCTGGTGCTGGCTTGACTTCTAGTCGCCGCGAGTAGCGCCCGGTACAGCCCGATACCGAGAGCGAGCCTTTGAAGCGGAATTTGCCTTCCCAATAGACCGTTTGCGGACCTTCGCTGCGAGGCGTAAACGGCACGACCGTCTCAAAATCGGGCGGTGCCAGCTCGCGCTCGATGCGCTCTCCAGTCGGCAGCAGAATTTCGATATTGCAATTTTGCAGGCCCTCGGGTGGCACCGAGATGTTCAGCGCCGTCTCGCGGCCGACCATCAGCGGGCCGGCTGCCGATGAGACGGCCGGGGCGAGGCCCGACAGGGCGAGAGCAAGCGGCGGCAGAAGGCGCCAGAAGTTCGCGATCACGCCCCGATTGTATGCCGCCTAGCGCACCTTGTTTGCGACGGCTGATTCGATGGTCTCAAACAACTTGATCTTGTCGATGGGTTTGCTCAGGACCGCATTGGCGCCCGCTTCGAACACGCGGTCGCGGTCGTCACTCATGGTGTCAGCCGTGAACGCGATGATGGGCAGCAGTTGTCCATGAGGCATCTCGCGGATCAGGCGTGTGGCTTCGATGCCACCCATGACCGGCATACGCATGTCCATCAGCACCAGATCGAAGGCCTGCGCCGGGGCGCTGGCCGCCCGCACCTGTTCGACCGCCTTGCTGCCATCCTCGGCTTGCGAGACCCTGGCATTGGCCCGCTCCAGCATGGTGCTCACCACCTCGCGGTTGATGATGTTGTCGTCCACAACCAAGATGCGCAGCCCCGAGACGTCTGCCAATGGACGCTCTTCGTTGGATGCGTTGCCCTGGTCGATTTGCGCCACTGACGCCAATTCGACTTCGGCCCAGAAGCGCGATCCCTCACCGGGGGTGCTCGAGACGCCGACCATGCCTTGCATCAGTTGCGCCAGTTCGCGGCAGATATAGAGTCCGAGACCGGTGCCACCGTATTGGCGGGAGGTCGACGCATCGGCCTGCACGTAGGGCTGGAACAGTCGCTGCTGCGCGTCCGTGTCGATGCCGACACCGGTGTCGATCACTTCAAAGCGGAAGCGGTTGGCGCCGACCAGTTTTACGCTGAGGCGAATACTGCCGTTGCTGGTGAACTTGAGGGCGTTGCTGATGAAGTTGGCAAGGATCTGGCGCAGCCGAACCGGGTCGCCAAACACGAGGCGTGGCAATTTTGGGTCGGCGTCGTAGACGAAATCGAGTTCGCGGGCGCGTGCGATCGGCCCATACAGGCCACGAACGCCATTCATCAGTCCGGGCAGATCGAAGATCACCTGTTCCAGTTGCAGTCGGCCGGCTTCGATCTTGGTCATGTCGAGCACTTGCGTCATCAGGTCGGCCATTTCCTTGCCACTGATGACGATCTGGTTGATGTAGCTGTTGCGGACCGTGTGGTCGAGGTCAGGCGAACGCGCCAGTTCAGCCATACCGAGGATGCCATTGAGCGGGGTGCGCAGTTCGTGGTTGATGGTGGCGAGGAACTCGGTCTTCGCGTGATTGGCGTTGCGCTGGCTCTCGGCCAAGGCTTCGGCCGCTTCACGGCGATCGCGTTCGAGGGCGTAGCGATCTTCCAGCATTTGCCGGTTCTCGCTCTCCAGGCGCTGCGCCCGGACAATGGCCTGCTCGGCGAGTTTGCGTTCGGTGATGTCCGCGACCACACCGAGCACGCGTGTCGCCCGTTGCTCGTCCTTGAACACGCCGGCATAGGCCGACAACCAGTGTTCGGAGCCGTCCGGCCAGATCACCCGGAACTCGCCATGCCAATCGCGCTGAGCGGTGATCACCGTGTCCTGCCACCCTTTGAGGACGGCATCACGCTCGTCGGGGTGTATGGCCCGGTAATAGGTGTCGAGGGTCCAGAGCGGTTGCAGGCTGGTGTAGCCGTAACACTGGTCGTGGCGTAAAGACCGTTCGAAGGTGCCGCTGTCGATATTGAGCTCCCACGTGCCCATGTGGGCGACGTCCATCGCGTAGCTCAAGCGGGTTTGGCTCTCCCGCAACGCCGCCTGGGCGCGCTCACGCTCGGCGATGTCACGTGCGATCAGTGAGCCACCGACGATCTTGTTGCTCGCGTCGAAGATCGGCGACATGGTCACGGACACGCTGACCGAGCGACCGTCCCGATGGCGACGTGTGGCGTCGTAGGGCGGGACACGCAAGCCGCCGGCCAGGTTACCCAGAATGATGGATTCCTCAGGGGCTTGGTCGTCAGGCACCAGCATGAGGACTGATTTGCCGATCGCCTCGTTGGGCGCGTAGCCGAACAGATCCTGGGCAGCACTGTTCCAACTGACGATGGTTCCGTCCAGATCCATCGACACGATTGCGTCGGTCGACGATTCGACGATCTTAGCCAGCCGGTCGGCTGCGCTTTCGGCGGTTTTGAGTTGGGTCTCGTCGCGGATCAGCATGGTCAGGCCGCGCAGTTCGCCGGCCTCGCTGCGGTTCAGCGCGCAGGTCAGTGACACCATGGTTCGGACCCCTTGGGCCGACTCCAGGCACAAGCTGTGCTCGGTGGCGTGGTCGCCGGCCAAGGCATGGATCGATTCGAACAGCCGGCCGTCGGTGTCGCTGCCCGTGGCGACGCGGAACACCTCGGCCAGGCGGCGCTGAGCGGCTTGTGTCAGTTGCCAACCCGTGATGCGCTCGGCGACCGGGTTCATGCGCAGTATCCGGCCGTCGGCATCGGTGGTGATGAAGCCGGCCCCGATCAAGTCGAGTGTGGCTGACAAGCTCTGTTCTGTGTCCGCCAGGTGTTCCTCGGCGGTTTTGCGTTTGGCGACTTCGCTTTCAAGTGCCGAGATGGCGTCTTGCAATTGTTTGACCGACGGGATCTTGAGGATCTTCGGCAGCAGTGGCCACAGCCCGACCGCAGTGGCGACGGAGACCACAGCGGTGAACATCTTGGTTACCGCGTGCAGGCCGTAGTCGGGTGTCCAGATGGTCCAGATGTCCATCACGTGGGTCGTGCCACAGGCAAAGATGAACACGCTGAACAGCACCGCAACCCACCGGTACGGCACGTCCGGCCGCCGGCGCAGGAACGCAACGATTACCGCAGGGATCGAGAAGTAGGACAGGGCCACCACCGCGTCAGCGGTGACCATCGACCAGAGCAGAGCCGGGGTCCAGGTGAAGCAATACCCGTGCGGCAAATAACCTTGGCGGCCAAGAAAATCGCCCATGAACTCCATTCGCGGCTCTCCGTGAAGTCTGTCGGTCAGTGTTGTGGCGAATCTCGCCATCGCGCCTGCGAGAGGGCTCGCTTGTGTTAAGCGAGTTTATCTACTCAATTAGACAAAATAAAGCCAAAGGCTGACTGGTGGGGCGCTAGTTAACGGGCGGGATGGGCTTGGCTGAATCGACAAAGCCACCCGAAGGTGGCCTTGTGAAAGAGGTGGTGCCGGCAAGAGGAGTCGAACCCCCGACCTTCGCATTACGAATGCGCTGCTCTACCAACTGAGCTATGCCGGCCTGGCAAAGAAGCGCGATTATAAGGCGCGAGCCGCTTTCGCGGCAACGCGCCGGGTCAGGCTGTGGCCGGCTGCCGCAGCCTCAAGCGGCCTCGGCGGGGCTTTCGCTGCGCCGCACCCGCAAGGTGAGGTCGATGCGTTCTACTTTGAACCCACGGGCAATGCGCTCCAGCGGGAAGCCTTGCAGCATGTCCAGCGGGATGTCATGCAAGGTATCGCTGTCGATGTCGTGGATGTGCAGGTGCGGTTCGGTATTGGGGTCATACAGCGTGACGCCCGCGCGCGAAGTGACGGTTTGCAACAGGCCTCGATCCACGAACAGGTTGAGCGTGTTGTAGACCGTCGCTCGAGAGATCCGTGGTCGGCTCTGGTTGATCACGGTGAACACCTGCTCGGCAGACAAGTGCTCTCGGCGCGTCATGATTAATTCAGCGATTCGCAAACGCGGCGAGGTGGTGTTGACGCCGATGCTGCGCAGGAGGCCCGTTAAGGCATCAGGGCTGATGAGGGGTCCGTTCATGGCTGCCGTCCTTTCTCAGGTGTCACCCAAACTGGACAATTTGGGTGTAAGTAAGGTTGGACACTGCGCCGCTGCCGCTCAAGTGTCAAGCGGTTTTTTTGATCGGACCGGGGTGCCCGGTGTTTAGTTTGCTGAGCCCGGCGATGCTGCAGCGCCAATGGAGCAGCGGGCCAAGGATTTGTCGCACTTGTTGCGCAGCGTGCTAGCGAGTTCGTCGACGGTGACGTCGGCGAATGCGGCGGCCACCAGCGCGGTGATGATGACGTCGCAGGCTTCTTCGATGATTGCCTCACGGGGCAGTTGACGGGTCCAGGTGCGCGCCAGCTCGCCAGTTTCCTCTGTCAGTTTGACGAGATTGTGGGCTGGGCTGTTGCCGGGGATGCCGTGGGCGATGCGCTGTGCGGCGTCGATCAGTTCGTTCAAGTCCATGGAGGGTGTGGGGTGCTGTCGGGGTGGCGCGAGTGTCGCACGCCGCTCTGCCTTGCAGGCCCGAACCGTCCCAGGTGACGGTTGGGATCGCCGCGATTGGCGGTTGACCGGGTGGTGGTCTCGCGCGCACCCCGACAGCAGTTGTATGCTCGCCGACATGAGCGATTCCTTCATTGACCGCCATCAAGACAACTGGACCGCGTTGCGCCGTGATCTGCACGCGCATCCGGAGCTGGCGTTCGCCGAGACACGCACCAGCGATCGTGTTGCCGAGCGCCTGGCCTTGGCCGGTCTCGAGGTGCGACGGGGGCTCGCGGGTACTGGTGTGGTCGGGTTGCTGCAGGGACGACGCCCCGGTCCGATGATTGGTCTGCGTGCCGACATGGACGCATTGCCCCTGCACGAGGCCAACGACTTTGCTCATCGCTCCACCCATGCCGGCCGCATGCACGCCTGTGGTCACGATGGCCATACCGCGATGCTGGTGGCCGCCGCCGAGACGCTGGCTGACGCGCCAGACTTTGCCGGCGCGGTGGCGTTCATCTTCCAGCCCGCCGAAGAGGGCGATGGCGGCGCGCGGCAGATGATGGACGAAGGCCTGTTCGCCGAATTCCCCTGCGAGGAGGTCTACGCGCTGCACAACTGGCCTGGCCTCGCGGCGGGCAGTTTTGCCGTGCACCGCGGCCCGGTCATGGCCTCGGCCGACCAGTTCGACATCGTTCTGCATGGCCATGGCGCGCACGCCGCGATGCCACATCAGGGGCTGGATCCGGTCACTGCCGCTGCGGCCCTCATCCAAACCTTGCAGACCGTGGTCAGCCGACGCACCGACCCGCTCAAGGCGGCGGTGGTGAGCGTCACCCGCATGCAAGCCGGCGAGGCCTACAACATCATCCCCGAGTCGGTGACGGTTGGCGGAACGGTGCGGGCGCTGGACAACGGGGTTCGCGATGCGCTGCAGCTGCAAATCAGCGAGGCAGCTTCTGGCATCGCAGCGGCGCATGGTTTGCGGGCCACGGTGGAGTACCGGCGCGGTTATCCGGCCACCGTCAACCACCCGACCCAAGCCGATTTCGCGCGTGCCATTGCCGAGGAGGTGGCTGGCCGGGAGTCGGTGCGCACAGATCTGGCGCCGTCGATGGGCGCCGAGGATTTCGGCTTCATGCTGATGGACAAGCCGGGCGCCTACTTGTGGATTGGCAACGGCCCGGGCAGTGGTGGCTGCATGCTGCACAACCCGCACTACGACTTCAACGACGCGATCCTGCCGCTGGGCGTGCGCTTCTGGCGCGCCTTGGTGCAGCGTCGCTTACCGCTCTAGAGCGGCTTCAGCTGGGCTCTCCGCGCAGGATCGACTGCGCCACTTGCTTGCCGAGCTCCACGCCCCACTGGTCGAAGGCATTGATATGCCAGACGCAGGCCTGTGTGAACACCTTGTGCTCGTAGCAGGCCAGCAGGGCGCCCAGCGATTCGGCGTCCAGCCGTTCGGCGCGGATCACCGTCGAGGGCTGGTTGCCGGGCAGGTCACCGTGCGGTGCTGGGGCTGCGGCGACCTGTCCGCCAGTACACAGCACGCGCGCCTGAGCATGGGCGTTGGCATTGAGCGCCGGTTCCAGCGCCGCGGTGTCGTCGAACACGATGATGTCGGCCGGGATCAGGGCGGTGCCCTGGTGCAAGAGCTGCAAGAAGGCGTGCTGAGCGTGGGAGCCGGCCGCGCCGAACAGCACGCCGCCCGTGTCCCATGTCACCGGGTGGCCATCAAGGTCGGTGCGTTTGCCCAGTGACTCCATCTCGAGCTGCTGCAGGTAGTCCGGCAGGCGCCGTAGCGGCCACGCGTAGGGCAGTACGGCGTGCGCTTGTGCACCCCAGAAATTGCGGTACCAGATCCCCAACAAGCCCATCAGCGCTGGCAGATTGCGTTCGATTGGGGTGTCGGCGAAATGCGTGTCGATGGCGTGCGCACCGCGGTGCAGTGCGGCGACGACCGCCGACCCGCAGGCGATCTGCAGCACCAGACCCACGGCCGACCAAAGCGAGTAGCGGCCGCCCACCCAGTCGCCGAAGGCAAAGCATTGCTCGCCAGCGACGCCCCATTCGCGGGCGCGCTGCGGGTTGGCTGTGACGGCGGCAAAGTGGCGCTGGACTTGTGCTGGCGGGATGCCGCCGTCCAGCAGCCAGTTGCGGGCGCGCTGCGCGTTGGCCAGCGTCTCCAAGGTGCCGAAAGTCTTTGAGCAGACGATGAACAGCGTCGAGGCGGGCTCGCAGTCGCCTAGGGCAGCGGCCAGCGCACGCGGGTCGAGGTCGCTGACGCAGCGGGCGATCGGGCCGTCGGCGCTTGCTGCGAGGGCGTCCAGTGCCAGCGCTGGACCCAGATCGGAGCCGCCGATGCCGAGGTTGATGACGTGGCGTATCGATGCCCCGCTGGCGCCGCGCCAGTCGCCACTGCGCACCGCTGCAGCAAACTCGCGCTCAGCCTGCTGACCGGCGGCGATGCTTGCGCGCAGGTCGGTGCCGCCGACCACAAGCGGTGTGTCGCTGCGCAGGGCGGTGTGCAGCGCGGAACGGCCTTCGGTCAGATTGACCGGGTCGCCCCGCAGCATCCGGGCGAATCGGGTTTGCACACCGGCTTGATCGGCCAACTCGGCAAGCAGCTGCAGCGTATCGCCGCTGATCCGGTGGTGAGCACAGTCGGCCGTCAGCGGGCCGGCCTCCACCGTCAAGCGCTCTCGGCGGCTTGGGTCGGCTGCCAGCGCAGCATCGGCGCGCCAAGCGTCCAGCGTCTGCCGGTGACTGTGCAGCTGCTGCCAGGCGGGAAGTTCGGTCGGACGCGGCATTCGGCAAGTGTAGCCAAGTTCCGGGTCAGCCCGGAGAGCGGAGACACAACGCGAATCGGGGCGATTGGCTACACTAGCCCAACTCTGATGGAGGCTTACTCATGAAGAAAATCGAAGCGGTAATCAAGCCGTTTAAGCTCGACGAAGTTCGTGAAGCGCTGGCCGATATGGGCGTGTCCGGGCTGACCGTTACCGAGGTCAAGGGCTTTGGTCGGCAAAAAGGCCACACCGAGCTCTATCGCGGTGCCGAATACGTGGTCGATTTCCTGCCGAAGATGAAGGTCGAAGTGGTGGTCGAAAGCGACCAGGCCGAGGCGGTGGTCGACACCATTGTCAAAGCAGCCCACACCGGCAAGATCGGCGACGGCAAGATCTTTGTCTGCCCGGTCGAGCACGTCGTCCGTATCCGCACTGGTGAGACCAACGAGTCGGCCATCTAAACGTGCCGGAGAGCCTGGTCGGCAAACTGGTTGTTGCGATCTCCTCGCGCGCGCTGTTCGATTTTGAGGAGGAGAACCAGGTTTTCGAGGAGACCGACGACCGCGCCTATCGGGCCCTGCAGCTTGAGCGGCTAGACATCCCGGCCAAGCCGGGCGTCGCTTTTTCTTTGGTGCGCAAGTTGTTGGCGTTCAACACCGACGACGCTCAACGGGTCGAGGTGGTGATCCTGTCGCGCAACGACCCGGTCTCGGGCATGCGCGTGTTTCGTTCGGCGCAGCATTATGGTTTGCCGATCCAGCGCGGCAGCTTCACCCGCGGTCAGCCGCCGTGGCGCTATCTGCGGCCGCTTCATGCCAACCTGTTTCTCTCCGCGCATCTGTCGGACGTGCGCTCGGCACTCGAGGCCGGTGTGCCGGCGGCGCAGGTCTACCCGCACTCGACGCGAGCCACCGATGCCCACCCGCATGAGGTCCGCATCGCCTTTGACGGTGACGCGGTGTTGTTCTCCGATGAGGCCGAGCGGGTCTATCAAACCCATGGGCTCGACGCCTTTCAGGCCCACGAGCGCGACAATGCGGCGCAACCGCTGTCCGAGGGGCCATTCAAGCCGCTTTTGGCGGCTTTGCATCGTTTGCAGCAGGAGGGTACCCCGGCGATGCGCATCCGCACCGCGCTGGTCACGGCGCGCAGCGCGCCGGCGCATGAGCGCGCGATTCGCACTCTGATGGACTGGAACATCGAGGTTGACGAGGCGATGTTCCTCGGCGGTCTGGCCAAGGGCGATTTCTTGCGCGAGTTCGAGCCCGATTTTTTCTTCGACGATCAGGCCGGGCACTGCGAGTCGGCGGCGGCGGCGGGTCCTGCAGGCCAGGTGTTGTTCGGCATCCGCAATCCGGTTTAGGCCGGTCTTCAGCCAAGTGCCGCCTCAGAGGCGCTGCCAGCAGCCGGTCTCGCTGACCAGCCAATCCATCGGCAGGTCTTGCGCATGCGGTTGGACATCGTCGATGCGTCCGAGCTCATAGGCGACGCCCACGGCGACCGGACGCGGTTGCAGCGTGGCGAGCGTGCGGTCGAAATGGCCAGCGCCGTAGCCGATGCGGTAGCCGCGCGCGTCAAAGCCGTTGCACGGGATCAGCAGCAGTTGCGGGACCACGTCCGGGCCGTCGCCGGGGAACGGGATGCCATAGCGGTCCAGCGGCATCTCGTGGCCGGGGTCCCAGCGGCGAAAGCGCATCGGCGTGCCAGTCGGGCCGACTACAGGCAGCGCTGCCCACCGCGTTTCGGCTGCGGCTAGCCAGTCGCCGATGACCGCTCGAGCGTCGAATTCAGCTTTGTAGGGCCAGCAAAAGCCTACGGATGTCGGTTGCAGGCGCTGCAGCAGGTCGCTGAGATGACGGCTAAGTGCCGCGTCGGCGTCGATCCGATCGCGCGGGTTCATGCGTTGACGCGCTTCGATCAGCGCCAGCCGCATAGCGCGGCGGGCGGCGCGAGCCGGATCGGTTGCGGCGTCGGTCATGCGGCCGCGACCTCGGTGACCAGCTCGGGTCCCCGGTAGATCAGACCGGTGTAGACCTGCACCAGGCTTGCGCCAGCTTCGAACTTGGCGCGCGCGTCAGCCCCAGAGGCGATCCCACCGACGCCGATGATCGGCAGCGCCCCGTCGAGTCGTCGGGCGAGCGCGGCGAGCCGTTCAGTGCTGCGCGCGAACACCGGCCGCCCGCTCAGTCCGCCGGCTTCTTTGGCGAGCGGATGGCCTGCCACGGCAGCGCGGTCGAGTGTGGTGTTGGTGGCGATGACTGCGTCCATCGCGTGTCGCGTCAGGCGCATCGCGATGTCATCGAGTTGGGCGTCGTCGAGGTCGGGCGCGATCTTCACCGCCAGCGGCACGTAACGGCCGTGGTGGTCGGCCAGGCGGGTTTGCGTTTGCTTCAGGGTGGAGAGCAGGGTGTCGAGTTCGTCGCCATGTTGCAGGCTGCGCAAGCCTTGCGTGTTCGGGGAGCTGATATTGACCGTCACGTAATGGGCAAGCGGGTAGACAGCCTCCAGCGCGGTCCGGTAGTCGTCGACGGCGTGTTCGAGGGGCGTGGTCGCGTTCTTGCCGATGTTGATGCCCAGAATGCCCCGCCAGCGCGTCGCGGCGACGTTGGCGAGTAGCGCGTCGAGTCCGCCATTGTTGAAGCCGAGGCGGTTGATCAGTGCCTCGTGCTCTGGCAGACGAAAGATGCGCGGTTTGGGGTTTCCGGGCTGCGGCCGCGGTGTCACCGTACCGACTTCGATGAAGCCGAAGCCTAACGCCGCCAGACCGTCGATGTGCGCGCCGTTCTTGTCGAGTCCGGCGGCAAGGCCGACCCGATTCGGGAAGTCGATGCCCATGACCCGCGCACTGGCTCCCGGCGCCGGATGCGGATGGCGAACAAGCCTGCCGAGTATGTCGACCCCGCGCAGCACCCAGTCATGGGCGGTCTCGGCATCGAGGGCGAAGAGGGCGGGGCGCAGCAGGGCGTAGCTCATGCGGCGGATTGTACGGTCATCTTTGGCGGCCGATTGCCGGTATCCTTGCGCGATGGCCACCAAGCCCGCGTCCCCCTCTGCCAGTGCAACGCCAGGGCTGCCGCCGCGCCTGCTGCAGTTGGTGCGAGAGGCGTTGTGGACGCTCGCGCTGGTCGCCGGAATCTACCTGACCCTGTGTCTGGTCACCCACGACCCCGCCGATCCCGGTTGGTCGCGCGCCGCTGGTGATGCCGCGGTGATCAACCGTGGTGGCGTGGTCGGCGCGTGGGTCTCCGACATCCTCTACTACGTATTCGGGGGCTCCGCGCTGTGGTTGCTGTTGGCTGCGGGCACAGGACTGGTGCGCACCTACTCGATGATGATTCGCGGCCGCGAGCCACAAGGCGGATCAGCCGCATTGGCCTTGGTCGGTGTACTGCTGTTGTTGCTGGCGGGCTCTGCGTTCGAGGCCCTGCGCATCCATGCTTTTGCGGCCGGACTGCCGGCTGGCGCGGGTGGCGCGCTGGGCTCTACCCTCGCAAGCCTGCTTTCAGCCGGGCTTGGCATGACCGGCGCCACCCTGCTGCTGCTGGCACTGTTGATGGCCGGGGTGAGCTTGTTGACCGGCGTGTCTTGGCTCGACGTGGCC
>Ga0209598_10000518_pt1 | contig 30722 bp, 26 predicted proteins | sample M_140807_EF_Meta_FD_187317 | JGI IMG/M metagenome (GOLD analysis project Ga0209598, IMG submission 187317) | Freshwater microbial communities from Lake Montjoie, Canada to study carbon cycling - M_140807_EF_MetaG (SPAdes) (version 2) | ecosystem: Environmental > Aquatic > Freshwater > Lake...
CTCCAGGAGAAATCTGATGAAACTGCGTCCACTGAACGATCGCGTGATCGTTAAGCGCTTGGATCAAGAGCGCAAAACTTCCTCCGGCATCGTGATCCCCGACAACGCGGCCGAAAAACCCGATCAAGGTGAAGTCCTTGCAGTCGGTAACGGCAAATTCCTCGACGACGGCAGCGTCCGTGCTGTTGGCGTCAAAGTCGGCGAAAAGGTTCTGTTCGGCAAGTACGCCGGCCAGACCGTCAAAGTCGACGGCGAAGAGCTTCTCGTTCTTCGCGAGGAAGACATCATGGCTGTCGTCGAGTAACTCGCCCTCGAGTTGCGACAACCTATCTCTTCAATCTGAGAATCATTTCAGGAGTTTCCAGCAATGGCTGCAAAGCAAGTATTTTTTGGTGAAGATGCGCGTCACCGCATGGTCGAGGGCGTCAACATCCTCGCCAACGCCGTTAAAGTCACCCTTGGCCCAAAGGGCCGTAACGTGATCCTTGAGCGCTCGTTCGGCGCGCCCACCGTCACCAAAGACGGTGTTTCGGTCGCCAAAGAGATTGAACTCAAGGACAAGTTCATGAACATGGGCGCGCAAATGGTCAAGGAAGTCGCTTCCAAGACCAGCGACAACGCCGGTGACGGCACCACGACCGCTACGGTTCTGGCCCAGGCAATCGTTCGCGAAGGCATGAAATTTGTCGCTGCCGGAATGAACCCGATGGACCTCAAGCGCGGAATCGACCGTGCAGTTCATGCTCTGGTCGAAGAACTGAAGCACATCAGCAAGCCCTGCACGACTTCGAAAGAAATCGCGCAAGTGGGTGCCATCTCGGCCAATGCAGACCACGAAATCGGCCAACTGATCTCCGAAGCCATGGAGAAGGTCGGCAAGGAAGGCGTGATCACTGTTGAAGACGGCAAGTCGTTGAACAACGAACTCGACGTCGTCGAGGGGATGCAGTTTGACCGCGGCTACCTGTCGCCCTACTTCATCAACAACCCTGACAAGCAAATCGCGATCATGGACGATCCGTTCGTGCTGCTGCACGACAAAAAAGTCTCCAACATTCGCGAACTGCTGCCGGTGCTCGAGCAGGTGGCCAAAGCCGGTCGTCCGCTGCTGATCATCGCCGAAGAAGTCGAAGGTGAGGCACTGGCCACCCTCGTCGTCAACAACATCCGCGGCATCCTGAAGACCGTTGCGGTCAAAGCGCCTGGCTTCGGTGATCGCCGCAAAGCGATGCTCGAAGACATGGCCATCCTGACCGGCGGCACCGTGATCTCGGAAGAGACCGGGATGACGCTCGAAAAGGCGACTCTACAAGACCTCGGCCGCGCCAAGCGGATCGAAGTCGGCAAAGAGAACACGACGATCATCGACGGTGCTGGCGAAGCTAAAACCATCGAAGCACGAGTCAAGTCGATCCGTGCTCAGATCGAAGAAGCAACCTCGGACTATGACCGCGAGAAGCTCCAGGAGCGCGTGGCCAAGCTCGCCGGCGGCGTTGCAGTCATTCGTGTCGGTGCGGCGACTGAACTCGAAATGAAAGAGAAGAAAGCCCGTGTCGAAGACGCACTGCACGCAACCCGCGCAGCCGTCGAAGAAGGCATCGTGGCAGGCGGTGGCGTGGCTCTGCTGCGCGCCCGTTCGGCGATCCATGTGAAGGGTGACAACCCCGATCAGGAAGCTGGCATCAAGATCGTGCTACGCGCGGTCGAAGAGCCGCTGCGCCAGATCGTCGCGAACGCCGGCGACGAGCCAAGCGTCGTGGTCAACGCTGTGCTGAAGGCAACCGGCAACACCGGATACAACGCTCAGACCGGCGAGTATGGCGACATGGTCGAAATGGGCGTGGTTGATCCGACCAAGGTCACCCGCACTGCCCTCCTGAACGCAGCTTCGGTCGCCAGCCTGATGCTGACGACGGACGCTATGGTTGCTGAACTGGTCGAAGACAAGCCAGCCGGCGGCGGCGGCATGGGCGGCGGCATGGGTGGTATGGGCGGCATGGGTGGCATGGGCGGCATGGACATGTGATGTCCTGAGTCCGTTAGTGCTCTAAGTCGTCTATTTGCACGACTGAATCCACCGGCTAGTCTATGCACTAGCCGGTGGATTTTTTTTGGGGACACTGTTTTGGAAACTTTGCGAGACACTGTGTCAGCGACCGTGACAGCCTCATCGGAGCCCGGATTCAGCCAGCGGCTCAATTTGGTCATGCGCGATCGGGATTCGTTACTCTGCGTTGGGCTCGACCCCGACCCCGCGCGGATGCCCCAACATTTGGCTGGCAAATCCGATGCGATCTTTACATTTTGTCGTGCCATCGTCGACGCTACCGCCGATCTGGTCTGTGCCTTCAAACCTCAGATCGCTTACTTTGCGGCCCAACGGGCGGAAGAACAGCTCGAAGCCCTGATTGCCCACATTCACCACGCGCACCCAGGCGTCCCCGTGATTCTGGATGCCAAACGCGGCGATATCGGACCGACCGCAGTCCAGTACGCGCGCGAGGCCTTCGATCGCTATCAGGCCGATGCCGTGACCCTGAGTCCCTACATGGGACGAGACTCGATCGCCCCCTGGCTGGAATGGCCAGAGCGCGGAATCTTTTTGCTCTGTCGAACCTCAAACCCGGGCGGCTCAGATTTGCAGTCCCTGGTGGCTGAGGACCGTCCGCTGTTTGAACGAGTCGCCCAGTTGGCGTCAATACCCCTCAATCAGGGCGGCTGGGGCGCGCCGGGACGTATTGGTCTGGTGGTGGGCGCCACCTTCCCCGCCGAGATCGAACGTGTGCGCACCATCGTTGGTCTCGACATGCCGCTCCTGATTCCCGGGATCGGCGCCCAGGGGGGCGATCTCAAAGCCACGATTCGGGCGGCTGGGTCTAGGGCAAGCATCATCAACTCGTCGCGCGATATCCTGTACGCGAGTTCTGGGGAAGGCTTTGACGTGGCAGCCCGGGCGGCGGCAATCGCTTTGCGCTCATCGATCCGGAGCGCGGTCGGCAGTGACCGCCTTCCAATCGACCCATGAATCTTGTTTTTCTGAGGTGAAGCCATGCCATCGATTCAATCAAGTCATCCAGTTCACGGCTCTGGAATCGTTTTGCGGGCTCAATTCCGCAGTGGTGTCGCCAGCGGCCATACCTCGGGTCTCGCGCCCAACCTCGTTCAGGGCAATCTCGTCGTTCTGCCCGCCGAATACGCCCAGGACTTTCTGATTTTTTGCCAGCGCAACCCGAAACCCTGCCCGGTACTTGGGGTCTCGGCACCTGGAGAAACCCAATTCCCGCAGCTCGGCGACGACATCGATATTCGCCATGATCTCGCCCGATATCGCGTCTGGAAAAACGGCGAGGTCGTCGAGGAACCCCAGGATATTTCTCATGTCTGGCGGGACGACCTGGTCAGCTTTGTCATCGGTTGCTCTTTCTCATTTGAGTCCGCCCTGATTGACGCGCAAATCCCCCTTCGCCACGTCGCGCAAGGCCGAAATGTCGCGATGTTCAAGACCAGTATTCAAACCCTCCCATCGGGGCCATTCAAGGGCCCGATGGTTGTCTCAATGCGCCCCCTGCGCGCCGCTGACGCAATCCGCGCCATCCAGATCACCTCCCGGTTTACGGCAGTTCATGGTGCCCCGGTGCATATTGGTGACCCGCGCTTGATCGGGATCGAGGACCTGAGCCGGCCCGACTACGGCGACGCGGTCGAGGTGATGTCCGACGAACTTCCGGTATTTTGGGCCTGTGGCGTGACCCCTCAAGCCGTCGTTCAGGCAGCTCGAATCCCGTTTTCAATCACTCATGCCCCCGGCGCGATGCTCGTCACCGACCTCAGCAATCAAATGCTGGCTAGTTTTTGAGGCGCGCGAACTGCTGTTCGAACTGTTATTCGAATTCCGGTCCGCGCAACCGCTCGAGAACGGTCCGGGCTTGGGCGTTGCGGACCGCAGCGATAACCTGGACATTGCCGCCATGGCGCGCATAGGTTGATCCGTCCTGACCCCGACCATCGACATGATTGGGGTTAGCCCCGAGTTCCAGCAGGGTTCGGACGGTTTCTGCCCGATCCGGACGTCGACTGGCCAAAAGAAGGGCGCTGCGCCCCATCGAGTCGATCGCATCTACTTCAAACCCCGAGCCCACAATGGCGCGCAACGCAGCCGCAGCCCGACGATCATCGGCTTGAGACTCGGCCCGTGTGCTTCGCGCCGGCGCTCCCGCCGCGAGAACACTCGCTAGCGGCCACGGAATGAGACGGCTGCGGTCGTGCCGATCAAGCTCGGCGTCGGGGCGTGCAGCAGGGCCCGCCAGGACAGCCAGCCGGGTAATCAACAGCCAACGTTGCCGCTTGAGTGAATCGATGGTTTCAGGTCGATCGAGCGCTGGCACCGGGGGTACGCCAGCCAGTTCGGCGGGATCGCGGATCAGACTGGCCAGCAGAGCGCCAGCACGGACAGCAATTCGAGCAGCGACCGGGTCCATGCCGGCCTTCAAGGCAGCCGCCAAACCGCTTTCGATCGGGACCTGAACTTTGGAATGCTGGCCGGCCGACACATCAATCGATCCGTACGGCGGAATCACCCGCGGAGCCGCCGGTGTCCCACGCGCAGGGGGGGGTGCCCCTGCTGCATCCCGCCTGACCGAGGCGGCCGCCGCATCGGCGAGCAAATCATCTTGCTCGGGCGGTGACGCCGGATTAGCCAGGCTGAACGCAAACGCAACTTCGCTCTCGGGAATGGGGCGAGCTTCATAGCAAGCGAGTAGGGCTTCGAAGAAATCGACTGCCCGACCATGCTGGTCGCGATGCCGGGGGTCGTGCAACAAACCCACCATTGGCACGCCCGCGCGCGCACGAGGGGCCAGTGCGCGCAACGCGGATGGCCCGTCCGGTCGGTCGAGCGCCTCTGGCCCTCGGGCCAGAGCCAGTGCCACAATCGAGGGCGACTCGAGCGCAACACCGGCAAGATCACCCCACCCGACGCGGGTCTCATCACCGGGCAACGGCATCCAGGGGTCCACACCGGCAGCCAATACGGCGGCTGCCAAGGTCGTCCAGTCGGGTGAGCTGACATCAAGCAAAAGCCGGACTACAGCCCCCGGTGATTCGACCAGCGCCCTTGCCAGCCAGTCATCGGCAATCGCGCGATGTTGAGGATTCGCGCAAAGCAATCGCCAAACCGCACGAATCCGGCGTGGGACCGCCGTTCCGGTTTCGGATTCTTCGAGACTTTCGCCGACCAGACCGGATGCACGAGCGGCCTCAAGCATCACCGAATCACCGGTGCGCGCGGCCACCGCCAATAGCGCGTCCACCGCGGCTGGTGCGTAGGCATCCAGTGCCTTCCACTGCGCCGCCTCAAGCATCGGACGAACAGCCGGCGGCGCTGCCGGATTGTCGGCCGACGTAGCGTCCACCCAAGCGTTTTCGGAGAGTGCCGAGCCCGCTGGTTCCGCTGGAATGACCGGACCAGCGGGTAGCGCATAGGTCAGTGCCTGCCCCGCATCGGAGGCGTTTGATGGGTCTACAGTGCCCGCCTGCGCTCCGGAGCGCGCCTTGGAACGCGGGTCCTTTGGGTTGTCGCGTGGGGCCTGACGTGCGTAGCGAACCGTAATCATGAAATGGCACCCAATGCCTGAATCGGTGCTGACGGCCCGGACGCTCCTGCGCCTGCGCTTCCGGAGGACTCTGAGCCGTTAGAAGCCTGAGTCTGGGGCTGGGCCTGGGCCGATGCAGATAGGCCGGCCGCGCCGGCGATATTGGCGCCCCGCGCAACTTGACGATCGCGCAAGAGCCCCAAACGAGCAAAACGCTCGGCGAGTTCCCGATCGGTCACTTCTCCCGTCTCCACCATGACTAAAGCGGTCAAGAGTAATTCGCGCTGGCTGCCTTCTGCAATCGGGCGCATCCAGCCACGTCGAACCGCCTCAGCAACCACCTTGCGCACGCGACCGGCGCGGCGTGTGGCCAATAGCAACTTGGACGCATCACGGACGGCGGGTTCAAGCACTGCTGAGCGCGCCAGTACGCGGGCGTGATCGGCGCCATGACGAAAACGTTTGACCACATCACCCGCGGCATCGAGGGCGCGCTGCGACTCGAGAAGCGCCTGGCGCAAGCGTTCGCCCGTGACTGCGGGAATGTCGCCGGCACTACCCCCCGCGAGCCATGCGAGTTCCATCGCCTGCGAAAGCATCGCCCCGTACTCTGATCCCTCTGCACCGTCCTCGCGCAGGGCGGCGATGGAGGCCCGAACAAATCGCTCGGTCGTGGCGTCAATCTCGCGGGTCATTGCCTCGATCTTTTCGCCAACCGCTTCGACTTCATGGTGCCAGGCGCCGAGCCTCTCCAGCGCGGTCTCTAGCAAAACCGAGGGGTCGCCAGGCAGCACCGCCACCAGGGCTCCGCGAATCCTGGCGGCGTGTTCAAAGGGCGCGTCGAGTAAAGAATCGATTGTCGGTTCCATTGACCCGAAGGATCGCATGAACCGAGAAGTCGTGGCAGAGACCGGGAGGTTTTGCAAACCCAAATTCCCCGCTTGGGCTGACGAATCACGAGCTCGACATTGGAAAAATCGGGGGGCTTTGTATCCCGATCATCATGGCGGCACGAGCCTCCCGAGCGGCCTGCGCGGCATCGGACGAAGTCATGGCAAAGTCTCTCAAAGCCGCCTCGGACAGGGCCTCGAGCTCCGCATGTTCGCCACGCATTTGTGCCCGAAGGAGGCCGAACATCGACTCGTTAGAGTGGCGGCAGATCTCGAGAACACCAATCGCATAGCGGAGGCCCGGTTGAACATCAGGCAGCGCCGGCCGTCCGGTCTGCCGATGACTCGACGCCAACGCCCCGACAGCGGTTTGACATTGCAATTCGAAAATCCGCTGCCAGGCCGACGCCATGAGGCAGATCAGGGCGGAACTCGCTTGCGGCGTTGGGTGCTCAGGCACGATCGCACCCGTTGCCGAATGACCCGCACCGCTGGGTTGGGAACCCTTCATTTCGTCTCCTAAGATTGCCTTCGAAGACGCAGGACGCATGCCTAAAAGACTAGAGAAAACGGTCGAGGAGCTGGCGGCTTTGTCGATCGAGTGCGTTGAGGTTCGGAATCAGGAATTGAATACCGAACCGATCCGTGATCAGAAGCCCGCCCCCCGAGAGCCGTCGGATATATTCCTCACCCCGCAGGGTCAAGTGGGTGGCACCCCGGTCGGTTTCGATGTCCCAGGTGCTCGGCGTACCAAACCCTGAAACGGAGAGAATGCTGACGATCTCTGGCATGAACTCACGGGCCGCGAGTTCTTCGGCAATCAGAGTCCGAACGGACTCGGGTTGCGCGTCGAGTTGGTCAATCCAGGCGAGCTCCTCTCCATGAGGCCCGACGAGCGCCAATGCTTCATTAGGTGCTGTAATTGGGAACGAACGCACCGGCAAAACGCCAACGCAAACTTCACCCAGAACGGACGTCATCACGAGACGCCCAAAGGCATCCCGGGTCAGACTAAATTCGGGTGCCTGATTCATCGCACCTCCTCGGGTAAGGATTTTTGTGGCTGGGACGCCGCCGTGTTAAACGTTGCGGCAGTCGGAGCCGATGCGCTTTCGCTCGCCGCTGCCAACACAGCGCCGGTGAGATGGGCCGCTTGATGAAGCGCAGCAATCGTCGGTTCAGATACCGCGGCAGCCGTTGCAACTGCGGCTGAGGCTGCTGCGACTGAGGCTGCTGCCGCTACGGCCGCCGCGGCCGACTCGAGAGCCGCCTCGTTCGCGGCTTGACGTGCCTGGGCATCATAGAGTTTGCGATAAGCGCCGTCCCGTCGCATGAGCTCATCATGCCCGCCCTCTTCCACCACAACGCCGCGGTCGAGTACCACCAGTCGATCGGCGCGCCGCAGAGTACTCAGGCGATGGGCAACCGCGATCGTTGTCCGGCCCCGAATCAAGTTCTCAAGCGCCTGCTGAATCTCGATCTCGGTGGTGGTGTCGACCGATGAAGTCGCCTCGTCAAGAATCAAAACGCGAGGGTCAATGAGCAGAGCACGGGCGATCGAAATCCGCTGACGTTCGCCCCCAGAGAGCGCCTGACCCCGTTCGCCAACCACCGAGTCGTAGCCATGCGGAAGCCGCAAAATAAATTCATGTGCCCGTGCCGCACGAGCGGCCTTGACGATTTCGGTCCGGGTCGCCTGTGGACATCCGTAGGCAATGTTTTCGGCAATCGTCCCAAAAAACAGAAACGGCTCTTGCAGCACAAGGCCAATGTTGCGCCGATAATCGGACAGGGCATACCGACGAATATCAACGCCATCGACCAAAATCGCGCCCTCCGAGACATCATGGAAGCGGCAGATAAGATTGACCAGCGTGCTCTTGCCCGAACCGCTGTGGCCCACGAGGCCAATCATTTGTCCCGGCGCGATGTCTAGATCAACGCCGCGAATGACTGCGCGATGCCCGTAACGAAAACCAATTCCCCGGATCTGGATATGTCCCGTCAACCGTCCTTTTTGATCGCCACACGCAACGGGGCTAACCGGATCAGGAACACTCGAAACGTGATCGAGAATGTCGAAAATCCGTTTTGCACCCGCCGCAGCCTTCTGAGTTAACGAGACAATCCGGCTCATCGAGTCGAGTCGAATGTAGAAGCGCCCGATGTACGCCAGGAAAGCGGCGAGAACGCCGACCGTAATGCGGTCATTCGCCACCTGCCAGATCCCGGTTGCCCAGACCACGAGCAAACCGAGTTCTGTCATCAAGGTCACCGTTGGGGAAAACAGCGACCAGACCCGGTTAACACGATCATTCACTGCGAGATTTCGATCGTTGGCAGCGCGAAAACGGGCAATTTCGCGGTTCTCCTGAGCGAACGCTTTGACCACCCGAATACCCGGGATAGTGTCGGTCAACACGTTGTTAATTTCACCCCAATTGCGATCGACTTTTTCAAAGCCATGCCGCAAACGGTCACGAACCAGGTGGATTGTCCAGGCGATGAAGGGCAAGGGAACCAGGGTAACCAAGGCCAGCTTCGGATCGATCGACACCAGGATGGCGGCCGTCATCAAAATCATCAACACATCGTTGGTGAAGTCGAGCAGATGTAGCGACAGAAAGACGCAGATCCGGTCGCTCTCGTTACCGATTCTCGCGATCAGATCACCGGTTCGTTTGGATCCAAAGTATTCGAGTGACAACGACTGCAAATGCGCAAACGCTGCCGTCCGCAGGTCGGCACCAATCCGTTCGCTGACGCGCGCCAGCAGCCAGGTCCGGGCCCAGCCAAGAACCCAAGCCAGCAACGCAGCCGCCAGTAGCCCCCATAAATACCCTTGAACCTGGTCAGGATCGATCGGGCGCCCGTTCTGATAGGGAATGAGCACTTCATCCATCAAGGGCATCGTGAGGTATGGGGGAACCATCGTAGCCGCAGTCGTCGCAAGTGTTAGCAACAATCCAAGCGCCAGCTCGGTCCGGTAAGGCCGGGCAAATCGACCCAGGCGCAACAGCGACCAGGTCGACGGTGGCGTTTGCGCTTCTTCATCGGCACCCAGCGCGTCATCCAGCGCAGCGCTATCCAGCAGCCGATCATCAAACGCAACGGTTGACTGCGGAGCGGACTGACGTTCAAAGACGCCAACCAGACGCCCCGCTTCATCCTGCTGCGCCAGCGTATAGCGCCAAAGGGCCAGGCGCCCCTTTAAATCCAGCAATTCGAGGCTCGCCACGCCGGCATGATCACGTCGCTCCAACCGCAAACTGGCGCGCAGGGTCCAGCTGCGCCAGACCGTATCGCCTGGGCTCAAAGCCAGGATTCGAGTACCCGTCACCACGACGCGGCCGGCGCCAAAACAAAGGCGTTCGTCGAGATCGGTATGCAGGACCGCCAGTGCTTCCTCCCCCGTTTTAAAGGGGGGGTCAACAGCATTCGGGATAGTTGAGCGATTCATCTGACCCTCAACGCCTCAGCCCAGAATCTGGCCGACGTCCGGCTGTCGGCGTGGATTTTATTTTCCGACGTCAACCGAGTGCCCCGATGGCGCGTTTTCGACATCAAGACATTCAGGCACTCACCTTGCAGCCGACCGCTCGTATGAATCAGTTCCCGCACTCGATCACATTCATCAGCGAGACTGTCCTGCGCGGTCCAAATGTGTGGACCTATTTTCCTGTGCTCGAAACCCAGGTGGACATTGGCTCCCTCGAAGACTTTCCGTCCAACCGTATTCCTGGATTCGCGGAGCGCTTATCGGCTTGGTTGCCCGGCCTGATCGAGCATCGGTGCAGCCCTGGGGTCCGCGGCGGATTCCTTCAACGCCTTGATGAAGGGACTTGGCCAGCGCACATCCTCGAACATGTTTCGCTCGAATTGCTCGGCCTGGTTGGCCTCCAGTCAGGTTTTGGTCGGGCTCGTGAAACCGAAAAACGCGGCGTTTATCGCGTCATCATCAGCGCGCAGCAAGAAACCGTCTCCAGACTGGCACTCCAAATTTCGCGCGATTTGGTGCTTGCCGCGATGGCAGACCGTTCATTCGACCTCGAAGCAGCCGTCGACACATTGCGTGATCTGGCTGAGTCCAAATGGCTCGGTCCCAGTACCGCAGCAATCGCAACAGCCGCCGAGGATCGGGGTATCCCGATGATGCGCCTCAACGAAGGGAACCTTGTGCAGTTCGGTTACGGGTGCAAGCAACGCCGTATCTGGACCGCCGAAACCGACCGTACCAGCGCCATCGCCGAAGGGGTTTCGCGCGACAAAGAACTGACGCGGAGACTGCTTGCGCAATGCGGGGTTCCGGTACCCGAAGGCCGAATCGTCGCAACCCCTGACGAGGCCTGGGAAGCCGCTCAAGAAATCGGCCTGCCGGTGGTCATCAAGCCCACCGACGGGAATCACGGACGCGGCGTATTCACGCACTTGGCGTCACAGGACGAAATAATCGCTGCCTGGAAAATTGCGGTGCAAGAGGGCAGTGCTGTGTTGGTGGAGCGGTTCATTGTTGGCAATGAACATCGCATTCTTGTGGTGGGCGGCAAAGTCGTCGCAGCCGCCCGAGGCCAAATCGCATCGGTGACCGGCGATGGTCAGTCGACCGTTTTGGCATTGATTGAGTCCCAACTCAATTCAGACCCGCGCCGGGGCACCACGGAAGACCACCCGCTTAACCGCGTTCGAATTGATTCTGCAGCCCAGATCGAGCTGTCGCGGCAAGGACTGACGCCAGACGCTATTCCTGCGGCCGGGCAAGAAGTCCTGATTCAACGAAACGGTAATGTCGCGTTCGATGTCACCGATCAGGTACACCCAGAGGTCGCGGAACAGGTTTGCCTCGCGGCCCGAATCGTCGGACTCGATATCGCTGGTATTGATCTCGTCGCGCAGGACATTAGCCGCCCGTTGGCTGACCAAGGAGCGGCCATTGTTGAGGTTAACGCGGGCCCCGGCCTTCTGATGCACCTCAAACCTGCAGACGGGTTTGCCCAACCTGTTGGCAAAGCCATCATTGACCACCTTTTCACAGGTGAATCCTCAGGTCGCATACCGCTCGTCGGGGTTACCGGCGGACGCGGTCGTTGTGCGGTTGCTCAAGGCGTCGCCGAATTACTTCGTGAAGACGGTCGACGAACGGGGCTTGCCTGCGCGAAAGGTGTCTGGATCAATCAGCGACCACTTCAAACCGAAGATGGTGCCAACTGGAAAGGCGCTCGACGACTGTTGCTGAATACCAGAGTCGAAGCGGCGGTGATCGAAAACGATAGTCATACCATTTTGAATGAAGGGCTCGCCTACGATCGTTGCCAGGTTGGCATTGTGATTGACGCCACCGATGCCGCCCTAGACCATCCTGACCTGGCAGACCCGGAGGCCAACCTGCGCGTGCTCCGAACCCAGATAGACGTGGTTTTGCCAAGCGGGGCGGCAATCCTGGACGCCATGGATCCAGTCGCTGTAGAAATGATTGCGCTATGTGACGGCGAGGTCCTCCTTTATTCCATGGACGCCGCTGCACACGTGCTACTCGAACACCTCAAGCGCTCCGGGCGGGCCGCAGCGGTTCGCGACGATCTGATTGCGCTGGTCCATGGCACCCATGAGGTCGTGCTGGGTCCGGTTACGGACTTCGTCGAGAGTGCGCACGAAGTTCATGCACTCAATCGCGTACTTGCGATCGCCGCTGCTGGCTGGGCATTGGGAATTGCCCCTGCCCAATTGCGCGGTTCGCTCAAAACGCGCGTCATTCAAGAATTTCTGGTCTGAGATATCCCTGATGGAAGTATCCCGCGTCCGTGCGCTCCGTGGCCCCAATCGATGGAGCCAACGTGCTGCAATCGAAGCGATCGTTCAATGCAGCGCGGCCGAATCTTCGGCCAAGGCTTTAAAAGCGCTTGCATCCGAGCTGCGAGTCCATTTCCCCGAACTGGATTCACCGCGCAATCTGGCGCATGCCCTAGCGGTAACGGTCCTCCATTTGCAAATTCGGGCAGGTTGTGCGGTCTCGTTTCTGCACGTTGCCACGACTTCGGAGCACGACACGTATCAGGTCGTGATCGAATACAGAGAAGAAGCGGTTGGACTACTCGCGCTTGAACTGGCGCATCAGGCCTGCACTGCTCTTGCACAAGGCAAAAACTTCGATTTCAGCAGCGCCGTCGATCGTCTGCGCGACCTCGATGAGGACCAGCGACTTGGGCCGAGCACCGCTTCAATTGTCCGCGCGGCAAGTGCTCGCGGGATTCCGTTCACACGGTTGACCGAGGGTAGCCTCGTCCGGTTTGGTTGGGGCAGCCGGGCACGTCGGATTCAGGCCGCCGAGACCAGTGAATCCAGCGCGATCGCAGAATCCATCGCGCAGGACAAAGAACTCACCAAGACGCTTCTCGAGACCGCCGGGATTTCGGTACCAAAAGGTCGCCAGGTGATCAATGCCGAAGACGCCTGGAATGCTGCTCTAGAGATCGGCCTGCCCGTCGTGGTCAAACCGCGTGATGGCAATCAGGGCAAAGGAGTGGCCGTCAATCTCACCGCGCGTGAGCAGGTCATGACCGCCTACGCCGCGGCAACCGAAGTCCGCCGCGATGTGCTCGTCGAACAGTTCTTACCAGGACATGATTTTCGCTTGCTGGTGGTCGGCGATCGACTCGTGGCCGCTGCGCGCCGCGACCCCCCCCAAGTGACCGGCGATGGCATTACATCGGTTCAGGGCCTGATCGAACGAGTCAATTCAGACCCACGACGCGGCGGTGGTCACGCCACTTCGCTGACCAAGATCACGACCGATGCGACGACGCTCGCAACCCTTTTGGAGCAGGGGCTGACACTCGCGGATGTGCCAGCGGCAGGGCAGAGGGTCGTACTCCGCAACAATTGCAACCTGAGCACGGGTGGTACGGCCACCGACGTGACCGACCAGGTCCATCCGGCACTCGCTGAGTGCGCAATCGATGCAGCTCAGATGGTCGGACTCGACGTTTGCGGGATTGATGTGGTTTGCCAGACCGTGACGCAACCCCTCGAGGCTCAGGGCGGCGGGATCGTCGAAGTCAATGCGGCTCCCGGATTGAGGATGCATCTTGACCCCTCTTATGGCTCGGCACAACCCGTTGGCGAAGCGATCATTGACGCGCTTTTTGGGGCGGACGATAACGGTCGAATTCCGCTGGTTGCAGTCACCGGGAACAATGGAAAAACAACCACTGTTCGCCTGATTGCGCACCTGCTGGCGCAGGTCGGTCATCGGGTCGGCATGACCGGAACCGACGGCGTTTGGGTCAACGGACGACGAATTGACACCGGCGACTGCAGCGGGCCGCGCAGTGCGCGGAGCGTACTGGCGCACCCCGATGTGGACGCTGCAGTGTTCGAAACTGCTCGTGGAGGCCTTTTGCGCGAAGGTCTCGCTTTTGACCGCTGCGATGTGGCCGTGGTGACCAACATCGGTCGCGGCGATCACCTTGGCATGAATTTTATTGAGACCGCAGCACAACTTGCAGAGGTCAAGGGGACAATCGTTCGAAACGTTGCCCCCACGGGCATGGGCGTTCTGAATGCTGCTGACCCACTTGTGGCCGAAATGGCCCAGACCTGTCCAGGCTCCGTCACCTTCTTTGCCCGCGATCGTCATCACCCGCTGATGGCGGCACACCGCGTCCGCGGAAATCGTGTCGTGTTTGAAGATGGCGGCGCGATTGTGGCCGTGCAGGGCAACGTCGAGCATCGCTTTGCGTTACGCGACATTCCCTTTACCAACGAGGGGCAACTCGGCTTTCAGGTCGAAAATGCCATGGCGGCCATCGCTGCCGTATGGGCGCTTGGACTTGACTGGACCCGAGTTCGTGCAGGGTTACAGAGCTTCAGCACCGACGCAGCTGGGGTGCCAGGTCGTTTTAATGTCTCGTACCATCGAGGGGCTACCGTGATTGCTGACTATGGTCACAATCCGGATGCGATGATCGCCCTGGTTGAAGCAGTCGAATCGATACCCGCCCGACGCCGTTCGGTCGTGATCAGCGGCGCCGGCGATCGACGCGATATCGACCTTAGTGACCAGACCCGCATCCTTGGGCAGGCCTTTGATGACGTCGTTCTCTACCAGGATGCCTGTCAGCGCGGACGTGCTGATGGCGAAGTTCTGGCCCTGCTTCGTCAAGGCCTGGACGGTGCGCGGCGAACCCGACGAGTGGACGAAATTCAGGGAGAATTTCGCGCCATTGATACCGCCTTGCGGCGGTTGCGCCCCGGCGATCTTTGTCTGATTTTGGTTGATCAGGTGGAGCAAGCACTGGCCCACATCGCTGCTCGCATCGATGGTTTGGCGCCTGCGCTAGCCAGCCAGCTGCGCACGAACCGGCACCCCGACACTCGACTTCGCGGATCCGCAGGGTTGGCCCAAGCGGCCTGACGCCATGATCGCCTGGCGCGTCAGCGGCCGGCTCATCGTTGGGCTTCTCCTTACATGGGCCATGGGGGCGAGACAAGCGTCTGAAGCGTGGGCTGGAGACCTTCAGGGATCTACGCTAGACGGACGAATCGCGCCCTGTATGGTCTGCCATGGCGATCAGGGGCGCGCTGGACGGGATGCTTATTACCCGCGCCTCGCCGGCAAACCTGCCGGTTATCTTTTGAATCAGATGCACCACTTTCGCCAGGGTCGGCGACATTACGCCTGGATGACGACGCTCCTGGACCCGTTGCCAGAACCCTATCTAGCTGAGATCGCTGAGCACTTCGCGCAACTCAATCCACCCTATGCGGGCCCCACGCCAGCGACCCTACCGCCTGCGCAGTTGGCGCTGGGACAGCAACTAGTGATGGAAGGCGACCCCTCGCGCGAACTGCCAGCCTGTGTAAGCTGCCACAGCAACCACCTGATGGGATTGCAGCCGTCCATTCCGGGACTACTTGGTTTGCCACGTGGCTATTTGATCGCGCAAATCGGCGCCTGGCAATCTGGATCACGACGCGCCCTCACCCCCGACTGCATGGCAAGCATCGCCCGAAAACTGCGTCCCCACGAAGTCGCAGCGATCGCTCAATGGCTTGCCGCACAACCCGTTCCACCACTGGCAAAACCCGCTATTGACCCCGCGCGAAAGCTGCTATTGCGATGTGGCGGGGTTGGTGCCGAATGAGCAAGGCCCGCTTTTCGGTCCTTTTGTTTGCTGGTTTGTTGGTGGCCGCAATCGCCTGGCTGGGCCTTGGACGGCATGGCGACGACGGACCGACACCGCCGACGACGCTTGATCCTTCGACTCAAATTGCGCGTGGTGAGTACCTAGCTCGTGCCGGCAATTGTTCTGGTTGTCACAGCGCGAGAGGCGGTGATGCCTTTGCCGGCGGCAAGCCGATCGAAACGCCATTTGGAACGGTTTACGCCTCGAACCTGACCCGAGACGATGTCACTGGACTTGGTCGCTGGGATGCCACTGATTTTTGGAATGCAATGCACCATGGTCGATCACGTGATGGTCGACTCCTGACACCAGCATTTCCCTTTACCAACATGACCCGGGTCACGCGGGAGGACTCCGACGCAATATTTGCGTGGTTACAGACGCTACCCGCCGTATCGAATCAGCCACCCGCCAATACGCTGCCCTTTCCATTAAATACCCAAGTGGCGATGGTGGTTTGGCGCGCTCTAAATTTCCGCCCTGGTGTTGAACCGCCGAAGCCAGAACGCTCTAAACTCTGGAATCAGGGCGCTTACCTAGTCCAAGGACTTGGCCATTGCGAGGCCTGTCATGCCCCCCACAATCTGCTCGGCGCAGTCGTTAGCTCCCCATTCACTAGCGCCCCATTCACTAGCGCCCCATTCACCGGCGACCCGTTGCAGTCCAGTTTAGTCGGGGGCTGGCTGCCCGGAGGCGATTGGTACGCGCCTTCACTTCAGTCGACCATCGAAGCGGGTGTTTCGAACTGGTCGACCGAAGAAATCATCGCCTTGCTGCGCGATGGGCGACACGATCACGCCTCGGTCAGCGGGCCGATGGCAAAGGTAGTGCTCAACAGCACGCAGTGGCTGACCCCAGAAGATCTTCTGGCCGTGGCGACCTACCTGAAATCATTGCCGCCCATTGAAAGCCCCCTGCGAAAGACGACCGTATCAGACAGCGCTCGATCGGTCGGCCAACCCCTTTATGAAAAACACTGTGCGGATTGCCACGGCATCACCGGGAATGGTGAGTCTGGTCGATACCCGGCTCTGGCCGGAAATCGCGCGATCACCCTCCCAGTTGCAGCCAATGTGGTGCAGGTCGTGATGCATGGTGGCTATGCCCCAGGGACAGTTGGCAACCCCCGACCTCATGGGATGGCCCCATACGCCCCATTACTGAGCGATGCTGAGGTGGCAGCCGTCGTGAGCTACATCCGGGGCTCGTGGGGAAACACCGCCGCTGCGGTTGATGCACAAGCAGTTGGGCGATTTCGGCGCCTGAGAGCGGACTGAAACCCGACGGTTTTCAATCAAAACCCTAGACGTGCTCGCTGATTACTGGAAAACGTACCGGCACCAGGGCTTACGTTCGGTTTGGGCCAATCTAGTCGAACGCTACTGGTTTGACTGGCGCTTCGGGACCGATACAGGGTTGCCGCTCGCACGCCCAGATTTTCAGCAACACCCACTGCATTTCGAACACGGACTGTCCTACGCCAGTTCCTGGACCAGCGAGGTCAGGCTGATTTTCCAACAAATTCGGACACTGCTTGGGGACTCATTTCCAGACTGGACCTTTGTCGACATTGGCTGCGGAAAAGGCAAAGTCGTTTTGCAATGGCAGCAGGAGTGCCGCCGTGCGGGGGTTCAGCAGCAAGCGATCGGCGTGGACTATTACGAGCCACTCATCCAGATCGCCCAAGCGAATCACCGAAAACTGTTCAGCGACTCAGGGCGGTTCGTAGTTGGCGAAGCAAGTGCCATCGACTTTAAAGCCTTCGGCGATCGCGTGGTCGCCTACCTCTACAACCCGTTTGACGCCGTTGTCCTGAGTGCCGTCCTACGAAATCTCGCGCGACAACCCTGTGTCTTGATCTATACCAATCCGATCCACGCGCAGTTGCCAGAACAATTCGACTTTCGCCTGCACGCGCACAAGCGAAAGTCATTTCACGTCAATCAGGAAACGATGATCTTTATTTCATCGCACCTTCGAGCCGAGGACCACCATTAACCACCGTAAAGGAAAGTCGGCAACCACAGCGTCAGGCCAGGCCAGACATACATGAAAACCATACAAAGTATGACGATCAACATGTAGGGCATCATGCCGGCGAAAATCTGATTGATCGTCACATGTGGCGGCGAGACTCCCTTCAGGTAGAACGCAGACATTGCGACCGGCGGTGACAAGAATGCGGCCTGCAGGTTCACAAACACCAATACGCCCCACAGAATCGGATTGATCTCAAAATGCTGAAGTAAGGGCAAGAAGATCGGCACGAAAATCACAATGATTTCGGTCCACTCCAACGGCCAGCCCAACACAAAGATGATCGCCTGTGAGAGCAACATGAACTGCAACGGGGTCAGATTCATGGCCATGACCCATTCCTCGACGAGACGCTGCCCGCCGAGGATTGCGAAAACGGCGGAAAAGAGTGCTGACCCCACAAACAACCAGCAGACCATCGAGGTCGTCTTCGCCGTCAGAAACACCGCTTCCTTGATCTTTTGGAAAGTGAGCGACCGGGCTGAAAACGCCATCAGGAACGCGCCTGCGGCGCCAACGGCCGCAGACTCCGTTGCAGTCGTGATGCCAAACAAAATGACTCCGAGGACCACCAGGGTCAAGGTCGCGAGAGGCATGACCGACGAGATCAACATCGTCAAAATCTCGAATTGCTCAGCGTCAAACTTGGCGTAATACCAGGCCAGCAATGCCAAGGTCAGCAGGCCTGCAACGCCGAAACCTTGCTTGAATCCATCTGGAACTCCAGGCGCCTTTGCGGCCGTGGTCTGCACCCCTTCCATCGCCTGCAACCCACCATCAGATGCAGCACCTGGGGGCTCCTGAACGCTACCCACGGACCCGGGAGGCTCCTGCACCCCGCCCGAACCCGACGCGCCTGGAGGCTCCTGGAGTCCGCCGGCGGCAGGAGGTTCCTGCAGTCCCCCAGCAGTAGGAGGTTCCTGCAAGCCACCGGCGGCGGGAGGTTCCTGGAGTCCGCCAGCGGCGGGAGGTTCCTGCAGTCCAGCCCCGTTGTTAGCTTTCTGAATTGTGGACACAGTAGCCGCAACCGGTTCATCGACCTCCTGTGAATGGATGACCACATACCACCAGGTGGCCCCGAGGCACACCGCCGCCAGCCAAAGAGGAACCAGCGCTCGAAACAAGGCCCACACCAAACGCAGCCAGGTGATTTGCAAGCCCTTGGCAGCGCCCTGCAGGGCTCGTCCGGGTAACACCACCGCGGTCAAAAGCGTGGGCAACATGCGCGATGAATAAACCGTCGAAAGGTGTGCAACCCAAGGCGAAATGGGCGCGCGCATTTGCTCGATCGGCAGCTTAGGCGCCACCTTCGGGTCGATCATTGCCCAGCCGATCACGTAGATCAGATACAGGAACGCGAGGAAGAAACCGGGGAACATCGCAGCGGCATAAAGTTTGACGACGGACTGCCCGGCCACCGCGGCATAGACGATGATCATCACAGAAGGCGGAATCAAAATCCCCAGCGTGCCGCCAGCGGTAATGACCCCGGAGGCCATCCGAACGTCATAGCCCGCATTAAGCATCGGACGCATGGCGATGACACCCATCAAGACCACAACCGCGCCCACCAAACCGCTTGCGATCCCCCAGAACGTACAGATAATCAGGGTCGTTACCGCTAGTGATCCGGGCACACCGCGGAACGCAAGCCGGACGCTATTGAACATCCGATCCACGAGCGCGCCGCGCTCCATGACGTAGCCCATCAGCACGAACAACGGGATCGACAGAAGCGTTTCGTTGGTCATCGCCCCGAAAGCGCGTTGCACCATCAGGTCAAAAATACGATTGTCGTACCACGGGATCGCCGGATCGTAGAAGGCCATAAATCCGAACATCATGCCAAGCCCCATCAGCGTGAACGCTGTCGGGAACCCCAGCATGATCACTACGATGATTAGCCCTAGCATCGTCAACCCAAGCGCAGGATTACTCATGATGCTTTACCCCCGCCAGTTGCGCGCTGATGTGCCGATTCTTCGATGGATTTAGCATTGGCAATGGCCTCACGGCGGGCCGTATCGTCGACAAATTCGCTACCCGAAAGCTGCTGCTCGACCACATCCATTTCTTCAGCATCTTTGAGGCGTGGTGGCCACTCGCCCGTCTTGAGGCAGACCCCGCACCGAATAATTTCACTAATGCCCTGGATCATCACGATGACCCCGGCCAGCGGGATGACAAATTTGAAGGGATAAACCGGAAGCGCCATCGCGCTAAATGTCTGCTCGTGTATTGCGAGCGAGTCATGGAAATAAGTCCATCCTGCCCATGTCAGGGCTCCGATACCCGGCAGGAAGAAAATAACAAACAGTACGAGATCCAGGAATGCCTGGGTTCTCGGTTTCATGCTGCCGTAGAAAAAGTCCCCCCGGACGTGACCGTCCTGAGCCAACGTGTAGGCACCGCACATCATGAACAGGGTGCCGTACATCATGTTGTTGATATCGTAAATCCAGGCCGTCGGCGCATTAAGGGCATAACGCTTGAAGACCTCGGCACACACTACGAGCATCAACGAGACGATCAACCAAGACGCCGCCTTACCTGCAAACATACTGAAGCGGTCGGCCGTATGCAGAAACTTCTGAATATTCATCGTAGACACTGAAACAAAACGGCCATTCGAGACGAATCTCGAATGGCCGGAGGTCAGGGGGTAAACACCCCGGGCAATCAGGCTTTCTTGGCAGCGAAGTAGTGGTTATAAGCCATCTTAAAATCGACCATGTAATCGTTCTGCCACTGACCTGCGCGCTGTGCGAAGGCTTTTTGCGAATCGAGAACTTTCTTGAATGCGGGGTTTTCACCCGATTTCTTGGCAATGACTTTGTCCCATACATCGAGTTGGGCGCGAAGGATCGCATCGGGTGTCTTGTAAAACTTGACGCCCGCCTTTTTCAGTTCGATGTAATCCTGCGAATTGCGCTCAATTGCCTTCCAGCTCATATCGGCGCTAGACGCCTGAACCGCGTAATCAATCACAGACTTCAGTTCGGCCGGCAAGGCGTCGTACTTAGCCTTGTTGAACAGAATCTCAAACTGTTCACCGCTCTGGTGAAAGCTTTGCAGCATGCAGTTCTTTACCACATCAGCGAAGCCGAGGATCCGGTCCGAGGTGGCGTTATTGAACTCCGCAGCGTCAATCAGACCGCGATCGAGCGCAGGTACCACCTCGCTGCCGGGCAGCGGATTCACCGCTGAGCCCAGTTCGGTGAAGATATCTACCGCCAAACCGACGGTACGATATTTGAGGCCTTTGAGATCCTCAACCTTCGCGATCGGCTTTTTGAACCATCCAAGGGGCTGCGTCGGCATGGGTCCGTAAATAAACGAAACCACGTCGATGTTGAGCGACTTGTAGATCTCCTCAAGGATCGCCTTCCCGCCACCGTAGTAATGCCAGGCAAGCACCATATTGGGGTCCATGCCAAACGCAGGGCCTGACCCCCAAAGTGCGAGAGCGTTGCTCTTGGGGTAGTGATACGCGAGAACACCATGGCCGCCGTCGAGCGTTCCTTTATTGACAGCGTCGAGTAACTGGAATGCCGGCACAACAGAGCCCGAGGGCAACACTTCAATTTTCAGACGGCCGCCCGCCATGTCATTGACCTTCTTGGCGAAGTCGTTGGCGTACTCGTGAAAGATATCTTTCGCGGGCCAGGTGCTTTGAAACCGAAAGGTGACGGGTTGTGCCGTGCTGATCATCGGGGCAGCCAATGCGGCAGCGCCCGTAGCACCTACGGCGGTATTTTTGAGGAACTGGCGACGTTTGGCCGGTGCGCTGATCTTCTCGGTCATGGTGATCTCCTGTAACGATTTTATAATCGGGGAACCCACCGAGGTGAATTCCAGCTTTCGATTATGCTGGCGACGACGCACTGATTCCAGTCCAAATCCCGGCCCGAGGCCCGAAAAACCTCGTTTCTAGGGTTTTCCCTAGAGTCCAATGTCTCCAATTTCCCGCAGTCGCCATGTTTAACAATCCACGCCTCAGCCCCCTTTTGAATCGCGTTCTTTTGAGTCGCTCCCTTCTGAGTCGCGCACTCTTCAAACGCGCCCCCTTAACCCCCTTAAAACTCGACTCTGTGAAATACAAAACTGCGAAATGGATTGCGTCCATTGGCATCAACCTGACGGTGGGCGTTGTGACTGCGTTGGCGATGCAGATCGCGGGGGTTGAAGTTGCTCCGCCACTACCTGCAGCCTCGGTCAGTGACACCTACTGGGGCACCGCAGTTGGAGATCCCTACCGATTCCTGGAGAACACGCAAGACCCAGTCGTTGCCGGATGGATGCGCGATCAGGCCAATGCGACTACCAACATTTTGAGCAAAATCCCTGGCCGAGCGGCCTTATTGGCGCGCTTGACCGAGGTCGAAAATTCGGCGAGTGGTTCGGCTTCGCAGATTCGACGCACGGCTGGTGATCGTTGGTTTTATTTGAAACGTGATCCGCAGGACAACCAGTTCAGACTGGTCTGGAGGCAAGGTTTAACAGGAACGGAAAAAGTCATCTTCGACCCACAACCGCTCAGCATCGCCGTTGGCAGCCCACACGCCATCATGGACTTTTCGCCGTCTCCGGACGGTCAGAGAATCGCGTATTCGGTTCAGGTTGGGGGGAGTGAAATCGGGACACTGCAGGTGGTCGATGTCAATACCGGCGCGCCCCTCATGGAGCCAGTGGACGCGATCCGCTATGCCAGCGTTTCGTGGTTGGATGACAGTACAGGGTTTTTCTATTCTAGATTACGATCAAATTACCAAGAACGACCGGCAACGGAGCGTTTCGGCGACCGGGCCAGACATTTCCGTCGTATTGATGGTTTGAAATATCAGAACGATCGAGTCGTATTTAGCCCCTCTAGAGCCCCCGAGCTCAATCTTCCCGACTACGCGTCTGGCTACATCAGTCAGATTCGCGGAACGCGAATCGCTGCAATGGTGGTGGCGTTCGGGGTGGACCGAAGAAATGCGCTTTTTCTGGCTGATCTCGACGACGTGGTCCAAGGCAAAGCACGGTGGCGGCCGATCATCACGCAGGCCGATCAGGTCGTGGAGATTGAGTTCGGCGGGGGTTGGATTTACGTTCGAACCGATGCCAATGCGCCCCGATTCAAGGTCATGCGGATCCCGCTGAGCACCCCGAGCCTCGCGCAGGGCGAAGTGGTACTTCCCGCAAGTTCCAGCGTTATCGTAAGTCTCGCTACCGCGAAGGATGGTCTCTACATCTCAAAGCGAGACGGTGTCCTCGGCTCCGTGCTGCGGGTTCCACATGGTCCTGCGTCGTCACCCCTTGAAATTCAGCCCATCGAACTCCCGGTCAAAGGGACCGTTGGCCTGTCAGCAGACTCAGCCCACGAGGGCGCCATCTTCAATCTGGGATCCTGGACTCGCACCACCAAGCCGTATCAATTCAATCCATCGAACGGTCAAGTGGCTCCGCTACAACTTGCAAAGCCAGGCACCTTTGATGCCCCGCCGAGTATCACGTCGAGGGAAGTGATGGTCCCGAGTCATGATGGCGTTCTGGTGCCGGTATCCATCATTTCACGTGCCGATCTCAAACTGAACGGCAATAACCCAACCATCCTGTATGGCTACGGTGCCTACGGCACCACCGAGTCGCCCTTCCTGAGCCCCAGCGTTTACACCTGGATTGAACGTGGCGGTGTCTACGCGTTCGCCCACGTTCGTGGAGGCGGCCTGCAGGGCTCAGACTGGCACGCCGCCGGGAAAATCACGACCAAGCCCAATACGTGGAAAGACGCAATCGCGGCCGCGCAGTGGTTAGTTCAGAACCAATACACATCACCCAACCGGCTTGGAATCTATGGTGGTAGCGCGGGTGGGATCCTGGTTGGACGTGCCATCACCGAGCGCCCCGATCTTTTTGCGGCGGCCATCCCATCCGTAGGCGTCATGGACAGTGTCCGCATGGAGTTGGAACCCAACGGCGTGGCCAATATTCCAGAATTTGGCACGACAAAGCGAGAGGATCAATTTAAAGCCCTGTTGGCCATGAGTTCTTATCATGCAATCCAGGATGGGCAACGCTACCCGGCCACGCTCCTGGTCCACGGGGTGAACGACATTCGTGTTCGCGTTTCGAATTCGACAAAATTCGCATCAAGGCTTGTTCAAGCACAAACGAATCTCGCTCCCAACCCGGCACCGGTACTCCTTCGCCTCGAATACCAGGCAGGCCACGGACAGGGCAGCACCCGCGAGCAATCACGCGAGCGCACGATCGATATCTTTTCGTTTCTACTGTGGCAGTTCGGCGACCCCGATTTCTTACCGATCGGGAAGCCGTGAGGAGGGATTCGCATCGCGTAGGGGGGCCGCTCCAGGATTGATCCTTGCGAGCGTTAAGACTCCGTCCATCTTGGAGTCAGCACCATGCGTCGCTCCCATCTGGGTTTTACGGCGGCCTCGTTTACGATCGCCCTAGCTTTAGCCCTCAGTGGCTGCGGTTACAACACCTTTCAAACGACCGACGAACAGATCAAAGCCAGTTGGTCCGAGGTAATTAATCAATATCAGCGACGTGCGGATCTCGTCCCGAACCTCGTTGCCACCGTGAAAGGTGAAACTCAGTTCGAGCAGGACACACTCACCAATGTCGTTAACGCGCGTTCTCGCGCTACAGGCATCCAGGCCACACCCGAGCTCATTAATGACCCGGTCGCCTTCGCCAAATTCCAGCAGGCACAAGGCCAACTCACCAGTGCCCTGTCAAGGTTACTCGTCGTCTCCGAAAACTATCCGACGCTACGTGCCAACCAGGCGTTCCGAGATTTGCAAGCGCAACTGGAGGGCACCGAAAACCGGATTACGGTAGCCCGCAACCGGTACATCAAATCCGTTCAGGAATACAACGTCGCAGTTCGATCTTTCCCCTCCAACTTGACTGCAAAAGTCTTCAATTACCCCGAAAAACCGAATTTCTCCGTTGAAAACTCGCAACAGATTTCACAACCACCCCGAGTCGGTTTTGAAGCATCGACCCCATGAGGGGCCTCAAATCGAAAGCGATCCGCTGGTTCCACTTGATCACCTTGCGCCCGTTGTTGGCTCTGTTTCCCTTGGTCGCACACGCGTTGATCGCAGTTCCTCCGCTTCAGGGGCACTTTACCGATCTGACAAAGACCCTGAATGCCGAACAGGCGCAAGCGGTTGAACAATCACTAACCGCTTTTGAGAACCGCAAAGGCACTCAAATCGCCGTCTTGATCTTGCCGAGCACCGGACCCGAACCGATCGAGCCATTCTCAATTCGAGTCGCCGAGAAATGGAAGATCGGCCGCAAACGCCAGGACGACGGCGTCATTTTAGTGATCGCAAAAGCAGACCGAGCGGTCCGGATCGAGGTTGGCTACGGCCTGGAAGGCGTCCTGACGGACCTGAATAGCCAACGAATCATCAGTGACCTCATCCTGCCGCATTTCAAGCGAGATGACTTTTACGGGGGAATTACCGCAGGCATCGCCGACATCATCCTGAGAATTGATCAAGAACCAACCATTGGGGAATCAAGTGCGACCCAACCCTCGACAAAAGATGCCCCCGATGACGCACAGAAAAAGCCACAAATGGGAACGCCAATTGGAACGCCAATTGGAACGCTCGACTGGATGCCTAATCTACCGATGATCTTGATCGGGGCATTGCTCATTGGTGGCGTCCTGCGGCTGGTTTTTGGTCGAATACCGGGCGCGCTGCTCACGGGCGTCTTGGTCGCATTGATCGCCTGGTTTGTTATCGGAGCGCTGTTTTTAGCGGTCGTCGCGGGCACGGTTGCGCTGGGGCTGACCCTTTGGGGAGGTGGATTACTAGGTATCGCTGCCCGCCTGCTAGGGGGTGGCCGGGGCGGTGGGCGGGGTGGAGGCGGAGGGTTTGGGGGTGGCGGTTTTCGCGGTGGCGGCGGGGGCTTTGGCGGCGGCGGAGGATCTGGCCGCTGGTAAAGCGACCTAGGTGCCACCGAGTTGCAACTGGCACTCACCAATGTCAGACTTTGAGACGGAGAGACGCTCCCTTAACTCGGCTAGATAGAAGGTGGCCATGTCAACCACACCAACGCCCCACGACAGAGTTTTAACTGGACCCGCCTTGGTCGAACACGAGACGCGAGTCTCAGTCCTCCGAGGCTGTGATTTTTTTGATGATCTCACCTCAGCTGAGCTCAACATCCTGGCCGGATTCGTTGAACTTCGGGCTTTTCGGGCCGGTGAACGGGTGTTCCTCGAAGGCGATTCAGCGACCTGGATGGCTTTCGTAGTGGAAGGGAAATTCTCAATCACCAAACAAGGCACGAGCCAACAACCGATCTCAGTCACGCGCGAGTTCAAGAGCCGTATTCTGGGCGAAATGGCCTTGCTCGACGGCGAAAACAGATCGGCGACCTGCACCACCGCCTCGGTTGCAAAGCTGATCGTGATGTCATCGGCAGAATTTGACCGGATGTCCCATGCGGTGCCCGGCCTGGCGCTTAAGATCTTGCGCGACATCGCAAAGCTGGTCAGTCGACGCCTTCGAGTCGCCAGCGGCATGATCGTCGAGGCCGCGAGCTGAAGACCATGAAAGCAAACTTGAGGCGGGGCCTCCTGGCGGCCTCTTCGTTTGTCCTTGCGGCCCTCGTCAGCGGGCAAAACGCCGCTGCCGCTGCCGCGCCCGACCCCGCGGTTTTGACCGCAGCCCAAGCGCACCAGGAGCCGCTACTGACGACACTCAGAGATCTCGTTGCGATCGAATCCGGTAGTGGCGATCGCGAGGGCCTCGATCGCATCTCCCAACTGGTCTTCGATCAATTGGCGAGTCTGGGCGGCAATGTGGAATTCATCGAACCTGGTGCCGATGCCTACCGGATGCACGATACGCCGCCCAAGATCGGCCGGATGGTTAAGGCCACGTTTACGGGTACTGGCCGCAAAAAAATCCTACTGATTGCGCACATGGACACCGTGTATCTGAAAGGGATGGGTGCGAAGCAACCATTCCGAATCGATGGGAATCGCGCCTACGGACTCGCCATTGGGGATGACAAAGCCGGGATAGCGGTCATCCTTCACACGCTTGCGATCCTCAATCAACTGTCGTTTAAGGACTATGGAACGCTGACGGTTCTGATCAACGGCGACGAAGAAATAAGCTCGCCCGCGTCTAGAAATATCCTCATGAAGTTAGGCGCTGAGCACGACCTCACCATGTCCCATGAGGGCTCGCCCTCCAATTCCGATCAACTGTCACTCGCAACTGCCGGAATCGCCTCGGTCAACCTGAAAGTCACCGGTAAAGCCTCGCATGCGGGTAGCGCCCCCGAACTCGGCCTGAACGCCATTTATGAGCTCTCCCATCAAGTCCTTCAAACACGACAGTTCTCGGATCCCAGTCGCGGGGTAAAAATGAACTGGACCATGATTTCAGGGGGCACGAACCGCAATGTCATTCCTGCGGAAGCTAAAGCGGCTGCCGATGTCCGAGTCACGAACATTGAAGATTACGCAGGACTTGAATCGAAAATCCGATCAACAATCAAAAACCAGTTGATTCCGGGAACCAAAGTTGAAATGACGTTTGAAAATCGCCGTCCGCCGCTAACTCTCAATCCAGCCCAACTCGCGGTGGGCGAACACGCCAAGCGGATTTACTCAGAACTTGGCAAGAGTCTGAAGGTTGTCGATAGCGTGAGTGGCGGCGGTACCGATGCCGCATTTGCTGCCGCACAAACAACTAATCCAGTCCTCGAACGATTCGGGCTACTCAGCTTTGGCGCGCACTCGAATGACGATGAATACATCCTGATTGATTCGATCGAGCCGCGACTTTATCTGGCAACCCGGCTCATCATGGACTTCTCACGCGGCCTCATTCGGCGCTAGTCCAATGACGCGGGTTCGTCGCGCCTTCAAGCAAGTCGACGTCTTCTCGGCTGAGCCGTATCTGGGGAACCCGTTGGCTGTGGTTCTGGACGGTAATGGGCTGTCGGATGCCGAAATGCAGCAATTCACGAGCTGGACCAACCTGTCCGAGGCGACATTTGTGTTGCCCCCGTCGAACGATCTCGCGGATTACAGAGTCCGGATTTTTTGCCCTGGGCGAGAACTCCCGTTTGCAGGTCACCCCACCCTTGGGACCTGTCACGCCTGGCTTGAGGCGGGCGGCCTTCCTAAGGGCCATACCGTCGTGCAAGAGTGTGGCATTGGGCTGGTGCAAATTCGGCGCGAGGGCAAGCGTCTCGCTTTTGCCGCCCCTCCAAGGCGAAAAGATGGCCCCCTCGATCACGCCGATGTCGACCTGATCACTCGAGGCTTAGGTCTGAATTCGGGCGACATCATTGATCATGCCTGGTGTGATAACGGTCCGCGCTGGCGAGGGGTGTTGCTTCGGTCTGCCGAGCTTGTATTGGCCCTCAAGCCGGACGCAGCGATCTTGGCCGGACTCGATATTGGTGTTGTTGGGCCCCGCGCCAAGGTGGGTGTTGTGGGTCAGCGCGCCATGGTTGGAACATTAACGCCGGTTGATGCTGACGTCGCGTTCGAAGTCCGCGCGTTCTTCCCAGGCAATAACGGCATGGTCGAAGACCCCGTAACGGGCAGCCTCAATGCCGCCCTTGCGCAATGGTTGATCGGTGCAGGACATGCGCCAACTAAATACGTTGCGAGCCAGGGGACCGCAGTTGGGCGCGCGGGACGCGTCCATATTGAAAGTGCCGACGGCGAAATCTGGGTCGGTGGCGAGAGCGTGACCTGTATTGATGGTCACGTGCAGCTTTAAGGCGATTGGGTCGACCGGCCGATGGATTTTGCGTAACCGAAGCCGTCGATCAAGAAGAAGCGTTAGCATGGGGCATTAAATCCGTCCTCCCTGACTAAAACGATATGCGTTTGATCCTGACTCGAATTAACGTGCGAATCCCCGCCAGTCTGACTCTGGGACTGATTGCTCTGATGTCGCCGACCGCTGGCCAACTATCCTACGCGGCCGATCTGAATACTCCTTACCAAGTGCGGCTTGGCCCACCTCGCGGCGCTTCGGTCTTTAGCCAGAACCCCTCCATCACCGATTCCGCTGTAACACCTGAATCGCAACTCTCTGGGGGCCAATACGATCCGCTCGAGCCGATCAACAGATTCACCTTCGCGGTGAATCTCAAGGCCGATGAATGGGCGATCAAGCCGGTTGCCCAGGCCTACAAAGCGGTGATTCCAACGCCGGTTCGAACCGGGGTTCAGAACATGTTCGGGAACATTGCCGATCTCTGGACTGGTGCAAATAACCTCATGCAAGGGAAAGTTCTCGAAGCCAAAACCGATGCAACCCGAGTTGTCATCAACAGCACCGTCGGCGTTGTCGGATTGGTTGATTTTGCCTCGGACTGGGGTTACCAGAAACACAAAGAAGATTTTGGCCAGACCCTTGGCGCCTGGGGGGTACCAGCGGGTCCGTATATCGTTCTGCCGCTGCTAGGGCCCAGCACATTGCGCGATTCGGTCGCGCAGATCGGCGTTGATGCACACGCAAGTCCGTTTCGATACCTCGCAGATCCGGGAGCGCGGAATTCAATTACCGCGGTCAGGCTGACAGACTCGAGATCTCGCCTGTTAGATCGTGAAAAAGCCCTGCAAGGCATTGCGCTCGATCAGTATCTGTTTGTCCGAGATGCTTACCTGCAACGGCGTCAAGCGCAAGTTCTCGATGGGCGCAGCGCGGAGGACTAAGACAAACCGAGGGAGAATCACGATGCATCACGGAACAAAACAAACATTCACTGTCAGTCATCTCAAGGATGCCGTTTTCGAGCCGGGGTTACGCGACTACGCGCATTACCGCGACCTTGGCATTGCCCTCGCAACGTCGGGCGCTGCCGTCGCCAATGTGATCCGCTTGATTCCACCTTGCGATCCAAAGGAAGTATCAATTCCACATCGGCATGGGGTTGAGTTTCAGATGGTCTATGTACTCAAGGGCTGGCTGGTGAGCGAATTTGAAGGCCAGGGGGCCATCCAAATGGACGTGGGATCGTGCTGGCTTCAGCCCAGCGGCATTCGACACGCCGTGCTTGATTATTCCGACGACTGCGAAATCCTAGAGATCGTCATGCCGGCGAACTTTAGTACGGAAAATTTAGAGTGACCAGCCGCCGAGCGCGACACCCCGCGCAATGGAAAGTTTACGCGCCACCCCTAAACCACTCATTTACTGCCAAACCATTGATTTACTTGAGGGTGGCAACCGGTTTTAGCAAATAGCCGATTGATTGACTATATTTTTTCAATCGAAGGGGCAAAGAAATCCAGCACTTTGATTGTATCGGGTACAGCAATCATCCGCTTCAGTCAAACCCAATTTGGTTTTAATTGAAGGCTGGAAGTTATCATGATCAGATTACGCATTTTTAAAATTGATGGCAAATACTTTCTTGACTTGAGGAATAAAAACCCGGAGACTCCGCCGCGCTTTCGGGCATTTTAATAACTCCTCGTCATTGGAAATTTTTTATGTTTAGTTTTGTTAAGAACAATTTTTTGAAATTGGTTTCGGCAGTTGTTTTGTCTAGCATTGGCATCCTCTCTTCCGGCAGCGCGATGGCAGATGATCAATGTATCAAGAACAATTCTGGTGCCGTGATCGAGGTAAACTGGTACGAGCTCAACACGACGAACAAGGTAAAATCTAACACCATCAGTAATGGGGAAAAATCCTGCAAAAGCGCTCTCGGCTTGGCAGAGATTAAATGTGTTGGGTGTGCGTTCGCTGAAGGGGGAGCCAAGGCGGCGGTTATCGTCGGCGCTGGCATGATTTACGGCACCTGCGTGGCCGCAACTGGGGGCCTTTGCCTTACCGGCGCTGAGGCAATCGCTTCACTCGCGGAGATTGGCTACGAAGCCATCCCTGACGCTTTCAAAGGAAAACTGGTTGTAGCCCCTAAAAAGAGTCAAAACATTAGCGTCGAAGGCAACGCCTTTGGACTCAAACTTAAGTAAGCATCCATGTGTGCCCAGTCGGCCGAACGCA
>Ga0209598_10000522_pt1 | contig 30685 bp, 31 predicted proteins | sample M_140807_EF_Meta_FD_187317 | JGI IMG/M metagenome (GOLD analysis project Ga0209598, IMG submission 187317) | Freshwater microbial communities from Lake Montjoie, Canada to study carbon cycling - M_140807_EF_MetaG (SPAdes) (version 2) | ecosystem: Environmental > Aquatic > Freshwater > Lake...
CTGGCCAGTGCAAAAAATCCCGTGCTACAATCCAAAGCTTCGCGGCTGTAGCTCAGCTGGATAGAGTACTTGGCTACGAACCAAGGGGTCGTGGGTTCGATTCCTGCCAGCCGCACCAGAATTTCGATTCTAGAACACAGCTTAGAGGCTTAACCCTCTAGGCTGTTTTTCTTTATAGACACCATGAGCAATGCATTGACCCGCCAGCCTGAGGCCGAAGACGATGGCGAAGATCCCAGTCTGCCGCCATTGCCTGCGGGCGCACGCAACTACATGACCCCCCAAGGCTACGCCCATTTGCGAGCAGAGCTTTTTTCACTCATGGACGATGAGCGTCCCAAAGTGGTGGACATTGTGCATTGGGCCGCCAGCAACGGTGATCGCTCAGAAAACGGCGATTACATCTATGGCAAAAAACGCCTCAGAGAAATAGACAAGCGCATTCGTTTTTTGAGCAAGCGTTTGGAATTGGCCGAAGTGACAGACCCTAGCGCCCACCATGGCAAAGACCAAGTCTTTTTTGGCGCTACCGTGACGTATGTCGAAGAAAATGGCGATGAAAGAACAGTCACCATCTTGGGAATTGACGAGGCCGACAGCCTGAAGGGTGAGGTCAGTTGGGTCTCACCCATCGGTAGAACCCTGCTGAAGTCGAGCACAGGTGATGTGCTCAAGTTGGTCACGCCCCATGGCTGGCGCGAGATAGAAGTTTTGGCGGTCAGTTATCCTAAACCGGAAGCATAAAGCGGCAAGCATTGCCTGAAAGAGGCCAGCACGTTTAGGAGGCCACTGGGCCCTGCCCTCGGCCTCGGTGCAAGCTGCGTTCTGCATTTAACACGGCCGGTGCGCGTTTTAAATTGCGCAAAACCATGTCAAGGTGGTTCAAATCGCGCACCGAAATGATGAATGTGTTTTCGGCGGCGTCTTGCGCGCCGGCCTGGCCCATTTCCACATGCACGATGTCCACTTCGGAGTCGGCCAAGGTGCCGGCGACGCGCGCCAACACACCTTTGGTGTTGACCACCGTGACGCTGATGCTGGTGTCAAAACTGCGGACGGGTTCGTCTGACCATTCGACACCAATGAAACGTTCGCTGTCTTTTTGCTTGAGTTTGGCACCCACGCTGCAAGTGGCGGTATGAACCGCCAAGCCCTCGCCGCGGCCCAAGTAGCCAATGATTTTGTCGCCAGGAATAGGGCGGCAACATGGGGCATACACCACCGAAGCATTCTCTGACCCATCGAGCATGATGGCGCCTTGCGACACCGATTCGTGCGCCATGAAGCGTTCTCTGGTCATGAGGAGGGGATCTGGTTTTTCCCCCATTTCAGACAACATGCCGGCCATTCTCTTGGCCACGATGCTGGCAATGCGCTTGCCCAGTCCAAGGTCAACCAGCAAATCGTTGCGGTTTTTGTTGCCCGTGAAACGCAGCAATTTCTCCCATAACGGCTGATAACGCGCCATGTCGGCGGGCATGTTTTCAATGCCTTCTGCGCGCAATGCTTGTGTGAGCAGTTTCAATCCCAAGTCCATGGATTCACCCTGTGCCATGGTTTTGAGGTAATGCCTGATGTGCGAGCGAGCGCGACCTGTTCTGACAAAGCCCAGCCATGAGGGATTGGGCGCCGCTTGCGGTTCTGTGATCACCTGCACCACATCGCCGTTTTTCAACTCGGTGCGAAGCGGCACTTGAAAATTATTGATTTTGGCACCGACCATGTGATCGCCAATGTTGCTGTGGATCATGTAAGCAAAATCGACCACAGTCGCACCGCGCGGCAACGACATGATTTGGCTCTTGGGCGTAAACACATAGACCGCATCAGGAAACAAATCGACCTTGACGTGATCCCAAAATTCAGAGGCATCGCGAGTTTCTTTTTGGATGTCGAGCAGAGACTGCAACCACTGGGTGCCCAAACGCTCGGAGTCTTCGGTGCTGTGAGGATCGTCTTTGTATAACCAATGCGCTGCCACACCAGACTCGGCCACCATGTTCATGGCCTCGGTGCGCATTTGAAATTCAACATTGACGCCAGAGGGCCCCACCAAGGTGGTGTGCAAAGACTGATAACCATTGACCTTGCCAATGGCAATGTGATCTTTGAAGCGACCCGGAACCGGCTTGTACATTTGGTGCAAGATGCCCAAGGCGGTATAACAATCGATGACCGATGGCACGATCAGCCTGAAGCCATAAATGTCGGTCACTTGGGCAAAGCTCAAATGCTTGCCTTCCATTTTTTTGTAGATGGAATAGAGCGTTTTTTCGCGGCCCGAAATTTGGGCTTGAATGCCCGATTGCGAAAAGGTGGATTCCAGTTCGCCTTGTACTTTTTGAATCAAATCTCGGCGCCGATTGCGCGCTTTGGCCACCGCCTTGGACAAGATGGCGTAACGCCAAGGCTTTAAGTGTTGGAAAGCTAAATCTTGCAATTCGCGATAGGTTTGATTAAGGCCCAATCGGTGTGCAATGGGTGCATAAATTTCGATGGTTTCTGATGAGATGCGAGCCCACTTTTCGCGCGGCATGTCGGACATGGTGCGCATGTTGTGGGTGCGATCGGCCAGCTTGATGAGGATGACCCGCACATCGCGGGCCATGGCCAAAAGCATTTTGCGGAATGACTCGGCTTGGTTTTCTTCGTGCGTATTGAATTCGAGCTTTTCTAACTTGGTAAGGCCATCGACCAAATCGGCCACGGAAGAACCAAATTTTTCAATCAAGTCGGCTTTGGTAATGCCGCAGTCTTCCATCACGTCGTGCATCAAAGCGGCCATCAGGGCTTGCGCGTCGAGTTTCCATTCGGTGCATTGGGTGGCCACCGCAATCGGGTGGGTGATGTAGGGCTCGCCGTTTTTGCGAAGCTGACCCAAGTGCGCTTCATCGGCAAATTTATAGGCCTTGCGGACCCATTCAATTTCAGCGGCGGTGAGGTAGCTCAACTGTGCCACCAAGGCTGCAAAACTGGCTGCAGCGGCATTGGCCGCATTGGCGGAGGGGCTGCCTGCCCGAACATCCTGGGCACTGCCGCGCTCACCCGGTAAGAATGACCTTGCGGGTTTGTGAAAAAGTGATGAAAAGGCAGCTCGCATGCCTTAAATGTACCGCGAGAGGGCTGCCTAGATAAAGCCCCAATGAATCTGGCGAAAATTCGCCAGCTTTTTTCAAGCCTTAGAGGGCGTTAAAAAGCCCCAAGTGCACGCACCTTGGGGCTTTGGCTGGCGGGCCGAGACAAGCCTGACAATTTTGAAGGGCGTGTCAATTAGTTTACTTTTTTAAGCATTTCCAAGCCCACTTTGCCAGCTGCAATTTCGCGCAGGGCCGTCACGCCAGGCTTGTTTTTGCTCTCAACGCGGGGCGTATGGCCTTGGCTCAACATGCGGGCGCGGTAAGTGGCGGCAAGCACCAATTGGAAGCGGTTAGGGATTTGTTCCAAGCAATCTTCAACAGTAATGCGGGCCATGACGGTCTCCGGTAAAAAATCAGGTGATGTGGAGGGATTCGAAAGTTTCAGCGCGGGCACGGTGCTGGGCTGCGTACTTTAGCCGCTGAGCGTGCACGATGGCCTTAAGGTCAAACAAGGCGCGATCAAAAACTTCATTGATTATAACGAAGTCAAAAGCCTTGACCTGAGCCAGCTCCGTGGCGGCATTTTGAAGTCGCAATTCGATGGTTTCGGTGCTGTCTTCGCCCCTGCGCTCCAAGCGGCTGCGCAGCTCTTCCCAGCTGGGCGGCAGGATAAAAATAAGGATGGCGTTGGCGTACATCTGCTGAATTTGGATGGCGCCTTGGTAGTCAATTTCCAAAATGACGTCGGAGCCTTGCGTCATGCGCTCTTCAAGCATCTTCTTGGAGGTGCCATAGCGGTGACTGTGAACACAAGCCCATTCTACAAAGGCGTTGGTGGCCACCATGGCGTCAAATTCTTGTTCAGAGACAAAAAAGTATTCGCGGCCATGCTTTTCTTGCCCGCGCGGTGCCCGGGTGGTGTGCGAGACCGAGGGCAGCACACGAGCGTCAAGCTCCATGAGGGCCTTGACCAAACTCGACTTGCCTGCACCACTGGGTGCGGCCACAACGTAGAGGTTTCCAGGATATTCCATGGCAAGGAGTGTAAAGGCGAGTGCAGGTTTTGTGCAGAGTTTTGTGCAGAGTTTTGTCGCTTGATTTGAACGACCTACTCAATGTTTTGAACTTGCTCGCGCATTTGCTCAATCAAAACCTTCATGTCAACTGAAATTTTGGTGAGGTCGAGGGCTGCCGATTTGGAGCCCAAGGTGTTGGCTTCTCGGTGCAATTCTTGAATGAGAAAATCAAGGCGTTTGCCAATCTCGCCGCCTTTTTTGATCAGCCGGCTGATTTCGTCCAAGTGAGAGGCCAGGCGGGTAAGCTCTTCCGCCACATCAATTCGAATGGCAAAGGCAGTAGCTTCTGTGAGGGCACGGTCTTTGGCCACATCGGCAGAGATGTTGCCATCAGACAAAGCCAGTGCTTCGTTCCATCGATCAAGAAAGCGCTGGCGCTGTTGTTCCACCAATTTGGGTAACAATGGACCCGCTTGCTCGGCCAAAGTGCGCAGCTGGGCAATGCGGTCTTGCAGCATCTCGGCCAAGCGAGCGCCTTCACGGGCACGCGCATCTTTGAGCGCTTTCACGGCCTGGGTGGCCAAGGGCAAGAGGTCGGCTTCTTGCAGGCCCGAACCCGATTTTTCGTGAGAGGCCAGCTTGATGACGTCAGCCACACTCAGGTGCGTGGCTTCGGGCAACCAGCTTTGGATTTTGTTTTGCAGCCCCAGAAGCTTCTGCAGTGAACTCACCGAAGGGTCGACCAACTCGCCTTCATGACCATTGTGATAATGCGCCCGTACTTCCACTTTGCCGCGCTTGATGTGCTGCGTGATGTGGTCGCGCAGTGCTGGTTCGGCATGCCTTAACTCGTCGGGCAAGCGAAAACTGAGGTCTAAAAAGCGGCTGTTGACAGACCGAATTTCCAAGCCAAAGCGAGTGGCGGGTGAGGCCGAAGTGTCGGGGTTGCTGCCTGTGCTGGACGTGCTGGATTGCACACTGGCATACCCGGTCATACTGTAAACTGCCATGGATTCTTTCGGTCTGTTCTTTGGGCTACTCTTGAGCTTCAGTGAGCTCAGGTTAAATTATCTCAAACTTATTCTCTACATCTGGCAACACCCTCTATGACAAGCACAACTCCCCATACTTTCCGCGCGCAAGACCGCAGTCATGACCAATTGCGCAATGTGCGCATCACTCGTGGCTACACCGTGCATGCCGAGGGTTCTGTGCTCATTGAGTTTGGCCACACGCGCGTTTTGTGCACGGCCTCCGTCGAAGAAAAAGTACCTTCGCACAAAAAGGGCAGTGGCGAAGGTTGGGTCACCGCCGAATACGGCATGTTGCCTCGCGCCACACACACTCGGGGCGACCGGGAGGCCGCAAGAGGCAAGCAAAGTGGACGCACCCAAGAAATTCAGCGGCTCATTGGCCGCTCCATGCGCGCGGTGTTCGATTTGAAAAAGCTGGGCGAGCGAACCATCCACTTAGACTGTGATGTATTGCAAGCCGATGGCGGCACACGCACCGCCAGCATCACGGGGGCTTTTGTGGCCGCGCAAGATGCCGTCGATTGGCTCATGCATCACGGCAAATTAAGTGAGTCGCCCATTTTGGATTCGGTGGCCGCTATTTCTGTAGGCTTGAAAGAAGGCCTGGCCTTGCTCGATTTAGATTACAACGAAGACTCATCGTGTGACACCGACATGAATGTGGTCATGACAGGTGCAGGCAACTTTGTCGAAGTGCAAGGCACGGCAGAGGGTGTGGCCTTTACGCGCAAAGAAATGGACAGCTTGTTGGCCTTGGCCGAGAAGGGCATTGCCGAGTTGGTGGTTTTGCAAAAGCAATCACGCCAGACACACCTGCATGCCGCTGTTTGATGCCATGAAAATTGTTTTGGCCTCTAACAATGCGGGCAAATTGGGTGAATTGCAAACCATGTTTGCGCCGCTCAATGTGCAACTGGTCCGGCAGTCTGACCTGAATATTTCTGAAGCCGAGGAACCCTTCAAAACGTTTGTAGAAAACGCATTGGCCAAGGCCCGGCATGCCGCATTGCACAGTGGCTTGCCCGCTGTGGCCGATGATGCAGGTTTGTGCATCGATGCTTTTGGTGGTCTGCCCGGTGTCGGCACGGCGTTTTATTGCACCCAATTTGGGTATGACAAATCGGATGCCAACAACGTGCGAGCGGTGCTAGAGCAAATGACCCAGATCGACAACCGCCGAGCCGCCATGGTGAGCACCTTGGTGGCCCTTCGAAGCGCATTGGACCCCGAGCCCTTGATTGCAGTGGGCCGCGTGGTGGTCGACATTGCACGCGAACCTGTGGGCCAAAATGGTTTTGGATTTGACCCTGTTTTGTGCTTGCCAGAGTTTGGCAAAACCTTTGCGCAATTGCCACTTGAAGTGAAAAACACCCACAGCCACCGCGGACGATCTTCGCGAATCATGGTGGCGCTCATGCGTGAACGATGGGGGCTTTAAACGCATGAGCCAAGCCTTTGATGTGGTGCACGCCATGCGGCCTGGCTTGCTGCAATTGCAGTCTTTGCCGCCCTTGTCCTTGTATGTGCATTTGCCTTGGTGCATTAAGAAATGCCCGTATTGCGATTTCAATTCGCACGAGTGGCGCAACCCTTCGCAGACCCCGGCACTGGCATTGCCACAACAAGCATTGCCTGAGGCCCGTTACATCGATGCACTGCTGCTTGATTTAGAAACCAGCTTGCCGCTCATTTGGGGGCGGCCTGTTCACAGTGTGTTCATAGGCGGCGGTACGCCCAGTTTGTTTGAGCCGCACAGCATCGATCGTTTGATCAGTGGCATTCGAGCCCGTTTGCCTTTGGAAGCCGAAGCCGAAATCACCTTGGAAGCCAACCCCGGTACCTTTGAGAAAGATCGCTTCAAGGCCTTTCGGGCGGCAGGCGTTACGCGCTTGTCGGTGGGCGTTCAAAGCTTTAACGATGCGCACCTCAAAGCCTTGGGCCGAGTTCACAACGCAGACCAAGCCTTGGCTGCTGTGGCAGAAGCACAAGCCAACTTTGACACCTTCAATTTGGATTTGATGTACGCTTTGCCCGGCCAAAGCTTGGCCGATTTAACGCAAGATATTCAAACGGCTTTGAGTTTCAAGCCACCGCATATTTCCATCTATCAACTCACCATTGAGCCCAACACCTTGTTTGCCAAACACCCGCCGGTGTTGCCCGAGGATGACGATGCCTATGCCATGATGGACCTCATCACTCACATGACAAGTCAAGAGGGCATGCAACGCTATGAGGTGTCTGCCTATGCCAAGCCAGGCCACCGCTGCTGGCACAACCTGAACTATTGGCAGTTTGGCGATTACTTGGGGATTGGCGCGGGCGCTCACAGCAAACTGAGCTTTGCGCATCGCATCACCAGGCAGGTGCGCTTTCGAGAGCCGCAGCTTTACATGACCCAGGCTTTCAAGGGCGAACCCGCTACGCAGCAGGAAGAAGTAAGCCGAGATCAGTTGCCGTTTGAGTACATGTTGAATGCACTTCGGCTCAAAGAGGGTTTTGCCTTGACCGACTTCATGGCCCGCACAGGCTTGGCCCTCTCATCCCTTCAAAAGGGCTTGGCCATGGCAGAAGCCAAGGGCTTGCTTGGTAGGGACTTGTTGCGGGTTTGGCCCACTGAGCGGGGCTTTGACTTTTTAAGCGACTTGCAAGAAATGTTTTTGGCAGAGCTTTAAGCGCCGTTGGCGCACACCACATTCATCTTTTTGCCCAAGTCGGCAAACATGGCCAAGGTTTTTTCTGATGGCAAAAGGTATTTGGCGCGCTTGTCGTCAGGCTGATTGAAGGTGAGCAGCAAATCGCGTTGGCGCAAGCGTGTGATGCGTTTGTGCAGGGTGGCGGGCGAACCCAAGTGCGCCAAGCTGATGGCTTCTCGTACGGTCACGGGGCTCTTCTCAAACCAGCGCAAAGCAATTTCTTCGAGCAAGGCGTTTTCGTTAGCATCCAGAAGGGGCGCATCCGGCAATTGCTGAATGGCCTTGGACAGCTTCAAAAAACGCATGTAAGCGTTGGCGGAGGGGGTACTGCTGCTTTTGGTCATGCCATGATTCTAAGTGAATGGAGCCTGTTATCAATAGTAGAAACAATATTTTCACTTATAATTTATTGAAAAATAAGTCACGTAAACCCTTTAAACGGTTTGCATCGTTTCCCACAGCCTGAAAGGCGTTAAGGGCATTTGCAACAATTGCGCCTTGGCCGCAAGCCCATTGCGCGCCAAGGCATCGGCCACCGCATTGACCACGCAGGGCGTCGCACCAATGGTGCCCAGTTCGCCCACCCCTTTGACACCCAGCACGTTGTTGGTACTGGGCACAGTTTGGTTTGTGAATGTCTGAAACATTTGCGGCATGATGTCTGCGCGAGGCGCGGCATAGTCCATCAAACTGCCAGTCACCAATTGACCACTTTCGGCGTCATAGACCAAGGCTTCTAGCAAGGCCTGACCCATTCCCTGAACGGCACCGCCATCGAGTTGGCCCTCCACAATCATGGGGTTCACAATGCGTCCCACATCGTTCATGGATGTGTAAGACACCACGCGTGTTTCGCCGGTCAGCGGGTTCACTTCCACCTCGCAAATATGGCAACCATTGGGCCAAGTGGGGCCACTGGCTGTGGTGCTCGATTGCAACTCAATGCGGGCTTCAGGCTGGCGCTTGGCCAAATCGGCCAACGTAATTTGCAAGTCGGTGCCCTTCACGCTGAAGCGGCCGCTTTGGTAGGCCAGATCGGCAGGGGATGCCTCCAGTGCATGGCCCGCCAATTCACGCGCTTTGTCCAATGTTTTCTCTGCGCCTACACGCATGGCCGAGCCACCTGTAAAGAGGGAGCGTGATCCCGCACTGCCAAAGCCATTGGCCCTGTCGGTGTCGCCCAGCACCACGCGCACTTGCGCAATGTCCACGCCAAACACATCGACCACCAACTGCGCCAAAGAAGTGGCAATGCCTTGACCCATGCTGTTGACGGCAGAAGACACTTCAATCATGCCATCGGCCAATATTTGAACTTGCACGGTTTCTTCCAAGGCATTGCCGCCAGTCCATTCCAAGAAAGTGGCAATGCCCAAGCCTCGCCACAAGCCTTTGGCCTTGGACTGGGCTTCGCGGGATGCAAAGTTGTGCCAATCGGCTTTGTCCAGAGCCTCATTCATGATCATCTCAAATGCACCCACGTCGTACACCTGCCCCATGGGGTTTTTGTAGGGCATCTGAGAGGGCTGCACAAAGTTGGTGCGCCGCAGTGCGATGCGGTCAATGCCTGAGACACGGGCGGCCTCGTCCATCAAGCGTTCAATGTTGAAGATGGCTTCGGGGCGACCCGCACCGCGGTAGGCGCCAGTACTGGCGGTGTGGGTCATGACGCCGGTAAAGTGATAGTCGATGGTTTGAATGTCATACACACTGTTTTGTACCCATGGGCCAATGAGCATTTGGATGGCCAAACCCGACATGGTGGGATAGGCGCCCACATTGGCCAAGGTTTCGATGCGCAATGCCAAAATTTTGCCATCGGCTGCCAAGGCCAAGGATGCTTGCGTTTGAATGTCGCGCCCGTGTGAGCTGCTCAAAAATTCTTCAGAGCGATCGGCAATCCACTTCACGGGCTGGCCCAAAAAATGGGCGCAATACGCCGTGACGACGTCTTCGGCGTAGCACCCGGTTTTCATGCCAAAGCCGCCGCCCACATCGCCCACCAACACACGCACATGTTCTTTTTCCAAGCCCAAGGAGTCGGCCACAGTGTTGCGAACCGCTGTGGGCATTTGGCTGCTGAGGCGAATGATCAATCGGCCATTTTCAGGATATGCCAGTACGCTGCGAGGCTCAATGGACAAGGCCGCCAATCGTTGGTTGACGATGTCCAAGTGCACCACATGGGCAGCTTGGTCAAAAGCCGCTTGGGTTGCTTCGGGGTTGCCGTAACGGGTTTCGGCCACGCGGTTGTCTGGCGCGTCGGTAAACAAGGGCGCATGGGGCGCCAATGCATCAGCCAGATGGGTGGCGCTGGGCAGGGCCTCAAAATCAATTTGGACAAGTTCTGCAGCGTTTTTGGCTTGCTCTTCGCTGCTGGCCACGACTGCAGCGATGGGTTCGCCCACAAATCGCACGGTGTCGGTGGCCAAGGGAAATCGAGTGGTGGTGGCCAACGCCGAACCGTCTGCACGTTTGAAATTGGCCGCCTTGCCCATGGGCTTTAAGCCCGCAGCCACCAAATCGGGGCCGGTCAAGACGCACAACACACCCGGCATTGCCAGGGCTTGTTGGGTGTCAATGGACTTGATGCGGGCATGGGGGTAGGGAGAACGCAAAAACACCAAGTGGCTTTGTTGGGGCAAGGTGAAATCGTTGGCGTATTGGCCAGCGCCCTTGATCAATTGGTCGTCCTCCAACCTTTTGACTGCTTGACCACTTCCAAAGCGGCTTGTCTCTAGATTTTGTTCTGTGGATGTTTGTGCGGACATGTTTAAAAAGGTGTTTGCTGTAATTGAGAATCGAAATCAAGTAAAACTTCGTAGAAGTGTAGCTTTGAAGCCAAGTTTTTGCAGAAACCAAGGGGCTGATCCCTGCTTCAGTTGCCGCCTTTGTGACAGATGATTAACATTGGAGGATATTGATGCTCGGAGACTGGCATGGAAAATTTTTTACTTTTGACGGTATGCGCCATTTTCATTGTGCTGGCATGCATGCTGATTTTTTATCTCCAAACTCAGCAAAGCTTGTCTGAAATCAGGGATGAACTTCACGAGATGCAGGAACAGAATGTCAGTAAGTTGCCCGCCGAAACCCTAAAACGCGATATGGCCGCGAACCACGATAAGCTGGTATTGCTAGAAGCCGAAATTTCTAAATACCATCGCGAATCGCTCACAGAAGATGAGATCAAAACTTTCGTGACGTCTCGAAATCAAATTCAAAAAGACATTGCCTCCCTCAAGGCCAACGGTCACTGGGTGGGTATACCTTTTGAATTTGAGTGGGCTGAACTGAGTGATCGCTTGCCCAATTTGGTGGGGCTTTACAGAAAATACGAAGCTGAAAAGGCTGCTGAAGCTGCGGCCAAAGAGCCTGTGGAAACTTAAATTCGCGTTTGTCAGTTTTCCTCACCTTTTTTGACTTGGTGCCCAATTGTGGGTGCTGGTTCTGCGATGATCCACTCACATGCTCAGTGTCTCTCACCTTTCTTGTACCCGCGGCGATAAGCGTCTGTTTTCAGACGTTTCTTTCACATTGGCGCCAGGGCAGTGGCTGCACCTAGAGGGCGACAACGGGGTGGGCAAAACCAGCCTGCTGAGGCTGGTGTGTGGCTTGAGTGCATTAGAGCAGGGTCAGATCCAATGGCAAAACCTGTCGGTGGTGCACAATCCAGAAGAATTCAGAGCCAATTTGGCCTACTTGGGCCACCAGCTGGCCCTTAAAGAAGACCTCACCCCCCTTGAAAATTTGCAGGCCGATGCGGCAGTGGCGGGTCGCACCGTCTCAGTTTTTGAGGCAATGGCCGCCTTGGCTCAATTGGGCTTGCGGGGCCGCGAGCATTTGCCCGTCCGTGTGTTGTCGCAGGGGCAAAAGAGGCGCACAGCATTGTCGCGCTTGGCCCTGAGCCATGCCAAGCTTTGGGTTTTGGACGAACCCTTTGTGGCCTTGGATGGCGCCGCTCAAAATGCGCTTTCTAATGTCATCAACCAACATTTGAATCAGCAAGGCATGGTGCTGCTCACCAGTCACCAAGCGGTGTCGCTTCAAGGCCAAGGCCTTTCGTACAGGTTGTCAGCATGAGCGCATTTTTGGCCATTGTGAAGCGCGACCTGACCTTGGCCCTGCGGCGCAAAAACGAGGTCATCACGGCGGTGTTCTTTTTTGTGGTGGTGGCGGCTTTGTTTCCGCTCGGGATTGGGCCCGAGTTAAACACCCTGCGCTTGGTGGCTCCCGGCATTTTGTGGGTGGGGGCCTTGTTGGCCAGCATGCTGTCACTTGGGCGCATGTTTGCCGCAGATCACGCCGATGGCACGCTGGAGCAAATGGCCCTATCGCCCAACAGTTTATCTGTGCTGGTGGCCGCCAAAATTTTGGCCCATTGGTTACTCTCTGGCCTACCCTTGGTGTTGTTGGCACCACTTCTGGGACTGCAGTTTGATTTATCAACCAATGCTTTGTGGATACTCACTTTGAGTTTGTTGCTGGGAACCCCTTTGTTGTCCTTGATTGGCGCCATTGGTGCGGCCCTGACTTTGGGCGTGCGGGGCGGCGATGTGTTGCTCTCCTTGTTGGTGCTGCCTTTGTATGTGCCGGCTTTGGTGTTTGGGGCCGGTGCGGTAGAAGCCGAAATCAGCGGCTTGGGCGCCTCGGCACATTTGTCTATTTTGGCGGCCATGGGTTTGGTGGCGGCTGTGTTCAGTCCTTGGGCCAGCGCAGCCTCGCTTCGCATTGCCCTTGAGTCTTAAGTTTTTTCTCATGTTCCAAAAACTATTTTTTTACGCCTCACCCCAAAGCTTCTATCCCTTGGCTGGAAGGCTGTGGCCTTTGTTTGCCTTGGCAGGCACCGCGCTCACGGCTTGGGGCATGTGGCTAGGCATGTTTGTGGCACCCACGGATTTTCAGCAGGGTGAGGGCTACCGAATCATTTTTGTCCATGTGCCAGCCTCATGGATGTCCATGGTCATTTATTTGGCCATGGCTTTTTGGGCCTTGCTCGGGCTCACCTTCAACACCCGCTTGTCAGGCATGATGTGCCGCGCCTTGGCGCCCACCGGTGCCATCTTTGCATTTTTGTCGCTCTGGACGGGTGCGCTTTGGGGTAAGCCCATGTGGGGTGCTTGGTGGGTCTGGGATGCTCGCCTGACATCGGAGCTTATTTTGTTTTTCTTGTACTTGGGGTATATCGCTTTAACAAGTGCCATCGACGATGCGCGCCGTGCCGACAAAGCGGGCGGTATATTGGCCTTGGTGGGCGCCCTCAATGTGCCCATCATTTATTTTTCTGTGAAGTGGTGGAACACCTTGCACCAAGGGGCATCGGTGTCCATGACCAAAGGCTCCAGCATGGCGCAAACCATGTTGGAGGCCATGCTCATCATGGGTATGGCATTTTGGTTGTACGCCATTGCCATGGCCCTTTACAGGGTTCGCAGCATCATCTTGGTTCGCGAACGACACGTGCAGTGGGTGGCAGATTTGCCAGAAGTTCAGGCCATGCGTGCGCATGCCTTGGAGGCTCAATCATGATTTGGAACAGCGCAGCCGATTTTTGGGCCATGGGCGGTTATGGGCTTTATGTGTGGGGTAGCATGGGCATGACTTTTGGCCTGATGGCGCTTGAAATGCTTTGGGTCAAGCAGGCTCGCGCTCAAGCCCTGAAGCAAGTTGCGCTTGAAATTGAGGCGGCACAAACGCCTGCGAAAGAATGGCATTCATGAAACCCAGACACCAACGATTTTTACTGATAACTTTGGGCGTGGCCGCATTGGCCGTTGCGGGTATGTTTGTGCTCAATGCATTCCAAAGCAATTTGGTTTTCTTCTTCACACCCACTCAAGTGTCAAACGGTGAAGCACCCAAGGGCCGTGCGTTTCGCGTGGGCGGCATGGTGAAAGAGGGCAGCTTGGTGAAAGATGGCGAGAACGTACAGTTTGTGATAACCGACTTTGCGCACGATGTGCCTGTGGTGTACAAAGGATTGCTGCCCGATTTGTTCAAAGAGGGCAAAGGCGTGGTGGCGCAGGGTAAGTTGTCGCAAGACAATGGGTTTGCTGCTTCAGAGGTTTTGGCCAAGCACGATGAAAACTACATGCCGCCCGAAGCCAAGCATGCATTAGACGAGGCTGCGGCTTCAAGGGCTGCCAAATCCGTCATGCCTTCCAAATAAATGACATCCTTGTAAATGACATTCCTAGAAAAGAGTTTTGAATGATTGTTGAAATTGGCCACTTTGCTTTGATCCTTGCGGCATGTGTGGCGTTGGTGCAAGGCGTCTTGCCTTTGGCGGGTACGGCATTCGATCATCAAAGATGGCAGGCCTTGGCAAGGCCCAGTGCCGCAGTTCAGTTTTTGCTCATTGCTTTTTCGTTTGGCGTGCTCGCGCATGGCGCGCTCACCGACGACTTTTCCATCAAGTACATTGCCGAGCACTCCAACTCCTTGCTGCCGGCCCAATACAAGTTTGCTTCAGTGTGGGGTGGACACGAAGGTTCTTTGCTCCTGTGGATGCTCATGTTGTCGGGTTGGACAGTTTCTGTTGCGCTGTTTTCTCGCACTTTGCCTTTGGCCATGGTGGCGCGTGTGATTGGTATTTTGGGCCTGGTGTCTACCGGGTTCTTGATGTTCATCCTCACCACCTCAAGCCCGTTTGAACGCTTGCTACCTGGTGCGCCTGATGGCCGCGATTTAAACCCTTTGCTTCAAGATCCTGGGCTGGTTATCCACCCGCCCATGCTCTACATGGGCTATGTGGGTTTTTCGGTGGCGTTTGCTTTTTCGGTGGCGGCCCTCATGTCGGGTCGCATGGATGCGGCCTGGGCCCGGTGGTCACGTCCTTGGACGGTGGTGGCCTGGATCTTCATGACGGCTGGCATTGCCTTGGGCTCATGGTGGGCTTACTACGAATTGGGCTGGGGTGGTTGGTGGTTTTGGGACCCTGTTGAAAACGCTTCGCTCATGCCTTGGTTGTTTGGCACGGCGCTCATTCATGCCCTCATGGTGACCGACAAACGCGGCGGCTTTAAAGCTTGGTCGGTGCTGTTGGCCATTGGCGCATTTTCATTGTCACTGCTCGGTACATTTTTGGTGCGTTCGGGCGTTCTGACCTCGGTTCATGCCTTCGCCTCCGACCCCAAACGCGGTGTCTTTATTTTGATTTTCTTGGCGCTGGTGGTGGGCATTTCTCTCACGCTGTTTGCATGGCGCGCGCCCAAAGCCACCTTGGGAGGCAAGATTGGTTTGGTCTCGCGCGAGTCCATGTTGTTGGTTAACAGTGTGCTCTTGGTGGTGGCCACAGGTGCCGTCTTGTTGGGCACGGTTTACCCCCTCATTGTGGACGCGCTTAACCTGGGTAAGTTGTCGGTGGGAGCGCCGTATTTCAATGCTGTGTTTGTGCCGCTCATGGTGCCTGTGGTGTTCTTGATGGTGCCCGGCGGTATTTCGCATTGGCGTGAATCGCGATTGAAAGAGTTGGGCCAAGACATGCTTGTGCCGGCCATTGCTGCAGTGCTGGCTGGCTTGGCCGTATGGACCTTGACAGAGCGAGGTAGTTGGCTGACCGCCATGGGCACCGCATTGGCCGTTTGGGTGGTGGTGGGTTTGGTCATGCAAATTGTGGCGCGCCTCCAAAAACCTGGCCGCATTGCGCCGTCTTTTTGGGGCATGCACCTGGCGCACTTGGGCATTGCGGTGGTGGTGGTGGGCATCACCATGGTCAAGGGCTATGAAGTAGAACGCGATGTGCGCATGGGCTTGAACGACACTGTCAGCATTGAAAACTACAGCTTTGAGTTGACAGGTGTGTCTCAGGTGGATGGCCCTAACTACAAGGCCATTCGCGCTGAATTCAAAGTGAGCAAAGATGGTCAATTTTTAGAGCTCATGAAGCCCGAAAAGCGCAAGTATTTTTCGTCGGCGATGCCCATGACGGAAGCCGCCATTGACACCGGCTTGTTCCGAGATTTGTATCTGTCTTTGGGCGAAGCCATTGAGGGCAGCACCCCTCAGTGGAGTGTGCGGGTGTTTTACAAACCCTTTGTTTCCTGGATTTGGTATGGCGCTATTTTGATGGTGCTGGGTGGGTTGTTTGCTGTCAGTGATAGACGCTATCGCAACAGCGCGGCCAGTGTTGCTTAAAGACTTTGATCGGTTTCTATGAAAAAGTTTTTAATTCCACTGGCCATGTTTTTTGGCCTGGTCATATTTTTGGCCGTGGGTCTGAACCGTGATCCGCATGAAATTCCATCGCCTTTGGTGGGCAAGTCTGCGCCTGCTTTTTCATTGCACACCCTAGATCCCAATGCCCCTCTGTTTGGCCCGCAAGACATGAAGGGCAAGGTGTGGATGCTGAACGTTTGGGCCACGTGGTGCGTGGCTTGCCGCGAAGAGCATCCGGTGTTGGTGGCTTTTTCTAAAGCCAACCAATTGCCCATTGTGGGTTTGAGTTACAAAGAAATTCAAGCGCAGGATGAACCGGCAGGGCGCAAGCTGAGCCCCGAAGAGAAACTTCAAATGGCGCGCGAGCGCAGTACGCTTTGGCTTAAGCGTCATGGCAATCCGTATGTGCTGTCGGCCCTCGATTTGGATGGCCGTGTGGGCATTGACTATGGCGTGTATGGTGTGCCCGAGACCTACCTCATTGATAAAGAGGGCGTCATTCGTTACAAGCGGGTGGGTGTGGTCACCCCCGAATTGTTGCAGTCCACCATCTTGCCTTTGGTGCAAAAGTTGAACGCCTCGTGAGGCTCAGAAAGACACCATGACATCTTTTTTGAAGCGTGCAAAGTACATGGGCCTCGTCCTGTTTGCAGTGCTGTTGACCTGCGGTTCATTGCAGGCAAAAGAAGCTGCGCTCATGGCTGAGGACCCTGTGGTGGAAAAGCGCTTGATTCACATTTCAGAAGAACTTCGATGTTTGGTTTGCCAAAACGAATCCCTGGCTTCGTCGCGCGCAGAGTTGGCCAACGATCTGCGCGAAGAAGTGCGCAAGCTCATCAGGCAAGACAAAAGCGACAGTCAAATTAAAGAGTACTTGGTCACGCGCTACGGCGATTTTGTGTTGTACCGACCCGAAGTCAAACCGCTCACTTGGGTGTTGTGGTTTGGCCCATTTTTGTTGTTGCTGGCGGGTGTGGTGGGCATGGTATTTTATTTGCGTCAACGCCAATCTGGCTCATCGGGCAAACAAGTGCTCACTGAAGAAGACCGACGCAAGGTTCAGGAACTGTTGAAATCGGGAGATGCACCATGAGTGCCCAAGTGTTGTTTGCGTTACTGGCCTTGGGCATGGTGCTGTGTGTGGCCGTGGTCCTAATTTGGGTTTTGCTCAAACAGCAAAAAGTCAAAACGCATGCCAGCCAAGCCAAGGCCAACGCCAAGGTGTACCGCAGCCAAATTCAAGACCTCGACCGCGAGCATGAAAGTGGCCATATTGGCCAAGAAGAATGGCAACAATCGCGCGATGAATTGAGCCTTCGACTGTTAGAAGACACTTCAGCCAGCGACGACCCTGTGGCCAAAATTGAGAAGCCGGCCATGTGGACGGCCGTGGTATTGGCGCTTGCCTTGCCGCTGTCTGCCATGGGCCTCTACATGTGGTTGGGACAGCCAGAAGCGCTAGACCCCATGGCCACCAGCAGAACCATGGACCCCAATAGCGCCAAAGCCGATCCCAATGAACTGGCCCAAATGGCCGAAGGCTTGGCCAAAAAACTACAAGCCAAACCCGACAACCTTCAAGGCTGGGTCATGTTGGGCCGCACCTACCGCTCTTTGGAAAATTACGACAAGGCCATCAAGGCTTACGACCGAGCCCTGGTGTTGTCGGCCGACGACGACCTTCGCTTGGAGCGCGTCGAGGTGATGGCCATGCAACGACAAGGCAATTTTGAAGGCGAGCCTTGGCAAGTGATTCGCGACATTTTGCAAAAAGACCCGCAAAACTTCGGCGCCTTGCTCATGGCCGGAAGCGCTTCTTATGCGCATGCCAAATATGCCGATGCTCTGAAATATTGGCAACAAGCCCGCGCGCCACTCACCCCCGACAACCCCGATGTGGCTGGGCTTGACGAAGCCATTGGTGCGGTCCAGCAAAAGCTAGGCCTGCCTGTTTCGAAGCCTGAAGTTTCAAAATCCAATGCAGCCGTCAGTGGTTTGAACCTCACGGGTCAAGTCAGTTTGTCGGCCGCGCTCAAAAGCAAGGCCAGCCCTACAGATGTGGTGTTTGTGTATGCCACGCCCACCAATGGCGAGCGCATGCCTTTGGCCGTTTTTAAATCAACAGTGGCGCAACTGCCACTTAGCTTTACGCTGGACGATAGCTCTGCCATGACGCCAGAGCGCAAACTGTCGGCTGCGGGTGACGTGTTGGTGAAGGTGCGGGTGTCTAAGTCGGGCAATGCCATCCCTCAGTCGGGCGATTTGGTGGGTAGCATGGGGCCAGTCAAGGTGGGGACGCAAGGCTTGAAGTTGGAGATCAAAGATTTGGTGCCTTGATCTTGTGAATGGATTTGATGGTGCACGCAGTTTCAACTACTTCAACTCAATGATGGTTGAAGGAATGTGATCTGTCAGCCAAAATTGGTCTGATTGGTTGACGACCAAAATAGGATTCAAGCTGGAGGGCAGTTGCAACTGCACTCTGTTCAGGGCTGTTTTGGTTTGAACGCTTGCTGTCACTCTCACTGGATCTACATGAAAATTTAATTTTTGTGGCAAATCAAGCAAAATCAGGCTCGACATGAAAGCGTCACGCAAACTTTTTTTGTCTGGCCACTTCCATTGTTGGAGTCTTAACTTGGCGCCTGAAGGGAGCATCAAAAACCCCTTCTCAGAAAAAGCATGGCCCACCAAAGCCATTTGACGGTCTAGCGCTTCATCTGACAGCACTGCCTGGTCTTTAAGAAACACCGCATAGTTGGTTTGAGGTGCCAACATGCGATGCAACAAGGGGGGTAAGTTCAGCTCAAAGTTAAAGCTGATTTGACTCCGTGACACGCGCTTGATCTCAACAGAATTTTGATGGGCATGATCTTGCGCCCTGGCTGCACCGAAACTCAAGAACAGACAGCAACCGGCCACCCATAAAAGCTTGTCAATCGATTTCAACAATGTGAACGCTTATTGAGAACAACCAGTGACTGTGGTGGTTGGCGTACCACCCATGTATTTGTTGGAATTGAAATTGCCACCTGCCCTGAAGCATGGGATCAGATTGGTTTTACCAATGTAGGCGCCCTTCATCAGCACGTGAAGCGTGCTCTTCAGGCTTGTAGATTCACCATAAGGTTGATAGTCAATCACAGTGTGTGCATGGTAGTGGTAGCCCATGGCGTCATGGTTGTGGCCGCCAAACCCATCCAAGGGTGTGGTGTAGCCCTGCAATGCCGTATCGCCGGATCGATAAATTCCAAACAATGCGATGCCGTCGTAGCCAAATCCAATCAAGGGTGGGTGGGTTACGCCAGCATAGTCTGAATCGTTGTAAAGCCCCAAAGCCGCGCCGGCTTGGTAGCCATCTGCGTGGCAATGCGGCCCGCCGCCGCCTTGGCCCACATGACAACCGCTGGCCGACAGCTCGCCGACGGCAGTGGATGGCAGAAGGGTGTTGTTAAAAATGGGAAACATGACCGAGCCGTCAATCAAAATACCGTTGTCTGCAGTGTCGGCGTAGCTGTAAACGTCTTTGGGCTTGGTGGTGCCCACAACATCACTCCACAAAGTTTTGGTGAAGGTGTTTTCTGTCACGTCAGTCACCTGCCCATAATCCTTCATGGGAATCATGGACACATAGTTGTCTAAATTTGAAAACCGCGTCACTTTGGAGGATGCATAAGAACCTGATCCATCACCAGGCGGTCGAGGAATATCCTTCAAGCCATTGGGCGAGGCTGGGTTGCCATAGTTCACGACCACCATGAACGGGTGGTATTTTCCAGATGAGTCTTGCTCATTGGTGAAATAAACATAAGGCACCAAATTTTGACCAGGTGTGCCATCGGATATGGCGTCACTGACCAGGGTGGTCTTCAATGCAGCGTCTCTAAAAGCGGTGTAAAGCGCGGGTGCATAGCGCAATTTCTCACCGTTGGCTTCTAGCGTGGTTTTGATGCTGGCCAGCAGTGCGTCAGCTGCAGTTTTGGTGGTGGCATCGCTTCCTACACTGGCTATTTGTGTTTTATATGTTGCTTTCACATTGTTGTAAATTCGGGCGACCACTTCAGTGGAGGTGTAATTGATCTTTGACTTAAACGGCGCAGCGGCATTGCTCACCATGGCCGTGGCTTGGGTATTCATAAAACTTGGAATGCCAAAATCAAGTGGCGTGGGGTAGAGGTACAGGGCAGTACCTGTGCTGGAAAGTGTGTAGGCACCAGCACTTAAATTGATGTACTTGCCCGCCCCCGTAAAGCTGGTGTCGAGGGTGTAAGTGGCCGCATAGGGGACAGCTGCCGTGGCCGCGGCATAAGCGTAGATGTATCTGTTTTTGGCTTGAAGCAAATGGGTGCTTGAGTCGTAGGCAAAAGTGACATAGCCATTGGCGGTGGCGGACGTTTTGCCAAAATTATTTCTGAATTTCAAGACGGCAGTGCTGGCATCTACATCCACCGATTGATTGGGGTGCAAGTGCGAATCGAGCCTGAAATAGCCATCACTGGCGGTCACCAGTTGGATGGTTTTTGCCAAATAAGTGTTGTATGTCGAGGTGCTGGTCAGGGTGCTCGCAGTGACGGTGTAACCCGCAGTGCTGCTGTCGCTGTAACTGGTGCCAATGCCCATGTAATTGGAAGAACTGCTGGCGGTTGCCGCATCGGACAACATGTAGCGCGATCTGTTGGTGGCTGTGCTAACCGCCACAAGCGATGTGCTGGGTGTGTAGCTTTTGGCCACCAATGTTGCAAAGTTGGCTGGTGTGGCATAGCTCAGCGTGGCCGTAGAGCTTGTAGGGGTTTCGGGTAGCGTGCTGGTAGAAGTGCTGCTTGAACTGCTGCTGGTGGTAGCCGTAGAACTACCGCCGCCGCAAGCAACCAATCCGATCAAGAAAATCGCCAACAGGCTTGTGCGCAGCCAATGTTTCATTTTGAGTATTCTTGGCGGAAGCGGTGAGATTCGAACTCACGGGCCCTTTCGAGCCGCCGGTTTTCAAGACCGGTGCAATCGACCACTCTGCCACACTTCCTGCGGGGGAGATTGTAACCTTGTTCTGTCGCGAATGAGAAGTAGGACAGAACTTGGGCTTAAATTAATGTTCATCTGACCCCAATTTATCTTGACGGTTAATCAAGCGCCACAGTTGTTTCTCAGACTCCGTGAGCATGTCGGGTTTGGCCATCGATTGTTTCAATGCATCGGCATCGCCTAGCAAATTGAGTTGCCTCACCTGGCCCAGCAAATACTTGAAGTGCTCTACGGCATGGTCGGGGTTGGCCGCAATTTTGTGCAAGGGCAAGATCGACACATCGTCCATTAGCTCGCGTTCTCTTTTGGCCTTTTCGACCAAACGCCTGAGGTCATCATCTGTTAGGTGGAGACGTTTGCTTTCTGCTTTGATGAAGGCAGCTTCTTCATCGTCAATCTGGCCATCTGCAAGCATTTCATAGATGGTGTTGACCAAAGCTTCGCGGTCCGATTTGAGTTGGTCAGCAAATGCTGCAGACAAGAGGGCGGCAGGAATGGCAAAAATACCAATGCCAATCAGGGCCAAAACAATGGTCATGGCACGACCGGCTGGTGTGACGGGGGAGATATCGCCATAACCCACCGAAGCCAATGTGATGACCGCCCAATAGATCGATTGGGGAATATTTTCAAACTTGTCTGGCTGGGCTTCGTGCTCAAACAGATAGCCCAAGCTGGCCGTCATGACCACCAGCAACAACATGATGAAGGCTGAAGCCGCCATGACCGGCCATTCGCGTGCAATCACTTGAGACAAGGACTTGGTGGCACCGGTGTATCGCGTTAATTTCAACAGCCTGAGTAATCGGAAGACTCGCATAAAGCGCAAGTCAAACAAATGGTGCAAGAAAACTTCCAAGAAGAAAGGTGCAATGGCCAACAGGTCGATGATGGAGGACGTTGACTTGGCCTGTTTTAAGCGACCCGTCAGAGCCTTTTGGAAACCTGGCTCCTCGACGCAACAATAAAGTCGCAAACAATATTCAATGGTGAAGACACTGACCGCGATCGCATCCAAGATGAGAAATTCTAGATTGAGCAGGTAGTGAATGCTTTGAACGGACTCCAAAATGACCGCCAAAACCGAGATGATCACCCAGATCACAATGAAGGTGTCAAACAACTGATGCAACTGGCCACCGTAGTCACTGGGGAAGACCAAGGCGTGAATTCTTTGTCTGAAAGTTCTGCCTTTGTTGGCCTTGATAAATTCTTTGTAAGCTGGAATCAAGACCCTGAATAATTTCAAGATTCGCAGCAACCTCAAGGATCGCAAAAATCGCAAATCAATCGAAATAAAAGCCTGCAGGAAAAAGGGCAGGATGGCGACCAAATCGATCACTGCAAAAGGACTTGTGACGTAGCGCCCTCGTGCAAAACGATACTTTTTGAACTCCTCATCCTCGGGCGCCAGATAGAACCTTAAGATGTATTCAATTGAGAAGACGATGACGGAGAGAATGTCGAAAAAATGAAATAGTTCCTGGTTGGGCTCAAAGATCGCTGGAACGTGCTCAAACACCAAAGCAAAGAGATTGGCAACAATTAAGAGTCCAATCCATTGGTCAATGGATTTTTGGTGGTTGCCTTCAATATGAGGATCCAGCAGCCATGAGTAAAGCCATTTTCTAAACGGCAAATCACTTGATATTTGAACGCCTTGGTTAAGAAGTTGGGATTCAATGTTTTGTTCTGACATGGGGAATCCCTTTAAAACTCGAACTCGTCAACTTTGATGGCGTAGCCACCTTTGTCGCACACGGTTAATTTCATACTTATTTTGGTATCAATGGCGTCCACGTCCACCATCTGTGATGCCACCATGGGGATGGCAGAACCTGCAGGCGTGGGGACTATTTTCTCTAGCACCATGTTGCCATTGGTACTTCTGTCCTTCGGGTCGCACTTGGCAATGAAGGCCAAGGGTTCGCCCGTGAAGGCGTTGCGAAGTCCATTGAGTTCCTTCACGTTGTCCATGATGGCCGTAAAGCACTCGCCCCAGCGCTTTCTTTCCATGGCGCTGGCAGCGCAATTCTCCAAAGCAAAGTCTTCTTTGAGACGCGGCTCGCTGTTCTCCTTGAGCCATTTCGCCCATGCCTCGGCATTTTGTTTGGTGACTTCGTTTTTGTAGCCTTCTTCGTGCGACAAAACGCCAACCCATGCCACGCACACTAAGACACCGGCCAAGAAAATCAGAAAGAAGGTGTCCCAAATATTGGGGTAGCCAGACACCGCTGGTTCGGGCTTGGACGCCTCATTGGATGATGTTGATTCGGTCACTTCTGTTACTCCCTGTTTCGATGCCATTCCTCAAAATGCCCAGCAGGCAATTCGATTTAAGGGTGAATCGTATGGATTCGGCTCGAAACGTCAAGCCTTTAGCGAGAATAACTCACTCGTTGTTGGTGCTGCGGTGCGCCCAAGCGGTGGTGTGCTTCTCAATGTAACTAAAAAGCTCGTACATCACCATGGCCATGGCGCCCACCACCACCAAGCCAGAAAAGGCCAAGCCCATTTGCATGGCCGAGCCAGCAGAAATAAGCAAATAGCCAATGCCTTCGTTGGCAGCCGTCATTTCAGACACGGTGGTGCCCACAAAGGCCAACGTAATGGCCACTTTGAGAGATCCAAAAAAATAAGGCATGGAGCGGGGCAGGCCCACCTTGACCAACACATCCCAACGCTTGGCGCCTAAAACGCGCAACACGTCTTCGAGTTCAGGCTCCAGTGTGGCCAAGCCCGTGGCAATGTTGACCATGATGGGAAAGAAGCTAATGAGGAAAGCTGTGAGAATGGCTGGCCCGATGCCAATGCCAAACCACACCACCAAGATAGGCACAAAGGCGGCTTTGGGTAGCGCATTAAAGGCTGTCATGAGCGGATAGACCGCCGCATAAGCCAAGCGAGAGCTGCCGATGACAAAGCCCAACAACACGCCCACGACAATGGCAATGCCAAAGCCGGCCATGGTGACCCAATAGGTACGCCATGCATGTGCCGCAATCACGCCGCTGAATTCAATGGTTTGTTGGGCGATGCGATAGGGGCTAGGGAAAATAAACTCGGAGACATTGAAGAAGCTGCAGGCAGCTTGCCAAATGACCAAGGTGAGCACCAACAAGATCCAAGGCGCGGAAGATTCAAGCGTTTTTTTGTTCACAACAGTTTCTGCTTAGGGGTTGATGACGGCACCCGTTTTGCGAATGGCACCAATGTGGCCACGCAGCTCGTGAACAATGGCAGTGAACTCGGGGGTGTAAGTGATTTCCAAATCGCGCGGACGGGGCAGGTCTATTTCGCGCTTCACCACAAATCTGCCTGGGCTCTTGCTCATGACATACACGGTGTCTGCCAAGAAGACCGACTCACGCAAATCGTGCGTGACCAAAATGACATTGAATTTTTGTTCGGTCCAGAGGTCTCGCAAAATGCACCACAGCTCTTCACGGGTGAATGCATCGAGCGCGCCAAAGGGCTCGTCGAGCAACAGCATTTTGGGTTCATGAATGAGTGCACGGCAAATGCTGGCGCGCTGTTGCATGCCGCCAGACAGCTGCCAAGGGAACTTGTCTTCGTAGCCACCCAAGCCAACCGTCTGAAGCAACTTGCGAGCGCGCTCAATGAATTCAGGCTTGCGTTGTTTGAATTGGGAACGGTAAGGCTCGACAATTTCCAAAGGGAGCAAGACATTGTCCAGCGTTGTTCGCCAAGGTAACAAGGAAGGCGCTTGAAAGGCCATGCCGCTGATTTTTAAGGGGCCTGTGACGGGCATACCGTCCACCATGATTTGGCCCTTGCTGGGTTTTTTCAAACCCGTGGTGAGCTTCATGAAGGTGGACTTGCCGCAGCCCGAGGGCCCCACAATGGCAATGAACTCGCCCTGTTTGACCTGCAAGTTGATGTCTTCAACGGCAAAGTGATTTTGGGCCAACAACTCGTCGTTGTAGGCCAACCAAACATTTTGAAAATCAACGAAATTTGCAGTACTCAAAACAGGTCGCCTTGTTCAATCGTTTACTTTTTGGGCTTGGGCAAGATGTCGAGTTCTTTGGCGCTAGGCAAGAAAGAACCATTCCAAATGTCGTCGGCCTTCACACGGGTTTTGGTGTTGAAAGCATCAGACACTTGCGAGGCCATCAGTGACAAACGAGGTCCTTTGATTTGACCAAAGCCTTCTTCGCGAGCGGAGGGGCTGTTGATGACGGTGTCGATGGCCAATTGCAAGCGGCGTGTTTCGAGTTCGACATTGATGATGCCGTCACGCGCCTTGACATCGCCAATGGCGGCTGCTGGGTTGGTGATCACGTCTTTGGCACCCTTGGTGAAGGCCACCAAGAAGGCTTTCAAGGCGGCAGGGTTTTCCTTGATCAGTTTGGGTGAGGCGATGATGGCGTTGCCATACAACTTCACGCCAAAGTCGGGGTATTGCATGATCACCACCTCGTCGGCCTTCACGCCGCGAGCTTCAATGTTCAAGAGCGATGTGAAGGTAAAGCCCGTGATGGCATCGACATCACCGCGGACCAGCATGGTTTCGCGCAGGGGTGGGTCCATGGCGGTCCAAGCCACGGTGCCAATGTTGTTGGCTTTTTGGAAGATGGGGAAAGCACGGCGACCCGCGTCGAACACAGGTGCACCTAATTTTTTACCAGCCAGATCGGCTGGGGTTTTGATGCCCGACTTTTTCAAGGCCATGACCGATGCTGGCGTGTTGTTGTAAACCATCATGACGGCCACAGGCTTGTTGGGCGCATCGGGGTTGTTGGCATGGAACTCCATCAGGGCTGCCAAGTCGGCAAAGCCCACGTCGTAACTGCCGGAGGCCACACGCGTAACAGCGCCACCCGAGCCGTTGCCAGCGTCGACCGTCACATCGAGCTTGGCGTCTTTGAAGTAACCCTTGGCAACAGGTGTGAGGAAGAAAGCCGCAGGACCTTCAAAACGCCAGTCGAGTTGAAATTTGAGGGGGGTGGTTTGCGCAGAGGCTAGGCCCACGGTGGCTGCCGCCAAAAGTGCTGCGGTGGTTTTGAGCAAAAAGCGTTTTTTCATGGGAACTCCGATTGAGTGGGTCTTAAATCTTCAAGAAAACTAGCAATAACGGTGCCATTGTGTAGGGCTTGAAAGTGCCTTTGTTTTGCAAAGTATTGATAGTTTAGTGCCTTTAAAGCCTCGTAGAAACCCGAGGTTGCACCAATTGGGTTCAGTGCATTTGCAAGAGGTCCAAAAGGGTGCGCGCGATCACCTTGGTGGCTTTGCGCAGATCTTCTAAATTTAAACGTTCGTCGGCGCGCTTGGCATGAGACTCCAAGACGGTGCGGGGGCCAGCACCATAAATGACGCCTGGGATGCCGCGCTCGGCATACAGCCGAACATCCGTGTAAAGAGGGGTCCCCATGGCAGGAATGAGTTCACCAAATAGTTCTTGGCCATGCTGTTGAATGGCCTGCACCAAGGGTGCATTGCCAGCCAATGGCTGCATGGCGTGGGCCAATAGCATGCGCTTGATGTCGATGTGAATTTGCCCATCGGCTGCACGACCTTGGTTGAATTCGTTCACCGCTTGGGCCATCACTTGCCTGATGTTGGCTTCGACCTCCGTGGGGTTTTCTTCCGGGATCATGCGCCGGTCCAGTTTGAACATCACCGTGCCTGGCACCACATTGGTATTGGTGCCGCCCTCGATGCGGCCCACATTCAAATAAGGGTGCTTGATGCCCGCGACCTTGGAGTGCACTTGCTGGTAGATTTTGTTTTGCGCGTACAGCTGATTCAAGATGTGCACCGCCCCTTGCAGGGCGTCCACACCGGTGTCTGGAATGGCCGCATGTGCCATTTTTCCGTGCACGGTAATTTCCATTTGCAAGCAGCCATTGTGCGCGGTCACCACTTGGTAGCTAAAGCCTGCTGCAATCATGAGATCGGGGTGGGTGTGGCCTTGGTTTAACAACCAGCCTGGCCCCTTTTCCCCGCCAAACTCTTCGTCGTAGGTAAAGTGCAATTCCACACTGCCTTGGAGGTTCAAGGAGCGTTGTTTTTGAACGGCCTCCAAGGCGCGCAAGGCGAAGGTGAAGGTGGAAAAATCTGATTTGCTGACGGCTGTGGCGCGGCCATACATGTGGCCGTTTTCAATCTCGCCCGCATACGGCGGATGGATCCAGCCTTCGCCGGGTGGCACCACATCGCCGTGGGCATTGAGCGCAATGGTTTTGCCGCCAGCCCTAAAAGGCCGTCGCACAATGAGGTTGGTCAGAGAGCTCAGGCCGTAGGCTTTGACCTCATCTTCTGGGACCTCAAACTGCTCGGCAACGTAACCAAATTGAGACAGCAAGGCTGCGGTTTTTTGAGCATGCGGTGTGTTGTTGCCGGGCGGCGTGTCGGTGGGCACTTGAACGAGCGCTTGCAAAAATTGAACTTGCTCGTCAAAGTGCGCGTCGATCCATTGATCAAGGTCGTGGTAGGTTTGTGGGGCTGTCATGGGGTGTGAAGCTGACGTTTCGATTTCAGGCGGCATCGAGTTGCAACAACAGATGGGCAAAGGCCTCCACACACAGTTGCATGTCGTCGCAGGTGGTGGACTCCAGGGGGTTGTGGCTGATGCCAGAGTTTTCACCCCGCACAAACAACATGGCTTGAGGCATCATTTCATGCAGCTTCATGGCGTCGTGGCCCGCGCCACTGGGCATCACAAATACAGGCACGCCCAAGTGGTGAAGGGCCTTTTCCCAGCGTCGTTGCCAGACGCTGTCGCTTGGAGCCGCTGGCACACTCAAAATACGTTCTGTGTGGCAAACCACACCGCGGCGCTCGCTAATGTCCTGAATGGCTTGAAGCACATCGCGCTCTAAGGCAACGCGCTGCGCATCGATGGGGGCGCGCATGTCGATGGAAAAATCACATCGGCCCGGCACCACATTGATGGAGCCGTTGGGCACTTGAAGTTGACCAATGGTGGCCACTGAATCGCCGTCCGCCGCTGCACGTTTTTCTATCCAGAGCGCCAGTTCAGCCAATGCACTCACCGCGTCACGCCTTCTGTTCATGGGCGTGGTGCCTGCATGGCAGGCCATGCCTTGCATGCGGCACAAGTAGCGCACACTGCCATTGATGGAGCTCACCACGCCCAAAGGCAGGTTCAGCTCGTTGAGCACAGGCCCTTGTTCAACATGCACTTCTACAAAGCCCACATAGTCGGAGGCATTGCGCTTGATGTCTGCGATGTCCTTCACTTGAAGGCCAGCAGCGTGCATGGCGTCTTGCATGCTGATGCCATCGGCATCAAGTTGCGTGAGCCATTGCGTATTGAATTGGCCCACCAAGGCGCCTGAACCTAAAAATGTGGCCTTGTAGCGTTGGCCTTCTTCTTCGGCAAAGGCCACCACTTCAATGCCCACCGATAATCTTTGGTGTTGCTGTGCCAGTTGCTGCACGCAGGCAATGGGCACATAAATGCCCAGCCGACCATCGTATTTGCCGCCATTGCGCACCGTGTCGTAGTGGCTGCCTGTGAGCACATACTTGGGCCCCGTGTTGGAAGCTTGGGGCAATGGATGGTAGCGACCCACCACGTTGCCCACGGCATCCACCCAGACCTCGTCAAAGCCTGCCGAAGCCATGGTCCGCTTGATGCTGTCGCAGCAAGCCCTGTGTGCCTCCGTCAGGTAAGTTACCGTCAATTGACCATTTTCTTTGAATCCAGGATCGCTGAACTGGGCCAAGTCTTCTTGCCAGTCCCACACTTGTTGACCCCATGTGGGTTGAATGCCTGTTTTGTCGTTCAACCTGATTTCGGCAATGCGGTGAATATTGCGCAAGCATTCTTGCAATTCAAAATCGGGGTGACCCTGCAGCCTTCTTTCAAAGGTCTCAATGATTTGCTTTTTGTGCAGTCCCAAGCCGCGAGGTCCGCGCACGGCCAAGATAAAAGGCCAGCCAAACTTGGCGTTGTAGGCCTGATTCAAGGCCTGAATTTTGTCAAATTCTTCTGGCGTGCATTGTGTCAAACCTGCTTGGTTTTGCTCGTGGCTCGATTCTGCTGTGAGCTCTTGTCGCACCATGGCTTTGCCGGCCAGTTCGGGGTGCGCTCGAACAAGCGCTACTTGGGCATCGTGTCCTGCATTTTTTAAAACCTCGCACATGCCATGCTTGAGATGAGCCCAAGATTGAAATGGCCTATTTTGAAGGGCCTGCGCTGCAATCCAAGGCGAGTGTTCGTACAAGCCCTCGAGCCAGCGAGCGGCCTCTGGCAGCGGCACTGTGTTCAACTGTTCTAGCGTCATCGACATAGGGTGTTTGGGGCTTAAGCTTTGAAGGGATGTGTTTGTTGCCAATGACGCGCAAGGTCTAAGCGCCTGCAAATCCAAACGTGAGCGTGTGCTTGTACGTGGTCTAAGAATTTTTGCAAGGCCGTGATGCGGCCTGGCCGCCCAAGCAGCCGGCAGTGCATGCCAATGCTCATCATTTTGGGCCGATTCAATCCTTCCGGATCGCCTTCTTTGTACAGTGCATCAAAGCTGTCTTTGAGGTAGTGGAAAAAAGGGTCGGCGTGCGAGAAGCCTTGAGGCAGTGCAAAGCGCATGTCATTGCAGTCGAGGGTGTAGGGCACGATCAATTGAGGCACCACGCTGCCGTCGGTTTTTTGAACTTTCATCCAAAAGGGCAGGTCGTCGCCGTAATAGTCGCTGTCGTATTCGAAGCCACCAAAATCGGCCACCAAGCGGCGAGTGCGCGGGCTGTCACGTCCGGTGTACCAGCCAAGGGGCCGCTCGCCCGCCAGGTTTTGAAGCATCGCCATGGCCTCAGCCATGTGAGCACGTTCAGTGGCTTCATCGATGTTTTGATAGTGAATCCACTTCAAACCATGGCAGGCGATGTCGTGCCCCAATGCTTGAAAGGCAGCCAGCACCTCTGGATTTCTTTGCAAAGCTGTGGCCACGCCAAAGACCGTGAGCGGCAATTTGCGTGATTCAAACTCACGCAGCAATCGCCATACGCCTGCGCGCGAGCCGTATTCGTAAATACCCTCCATGCTGATGTGGCGCTCTGGATAGGCAGCAGGGTTGAACATTTCTGACAAAAATTGCTCTGAACCAGCATCGCCATGCAAGACTGAATTCTCACCACCTTCTTCGTAATTCAACACAAATTGCACCGCCACGCGCGCTTGCCCGGGCCATTGGGCATGGGGTGGGTTGGGGCCATAACCTTGGAGGTCTCGGGGGTAAGGCGCCGTGCTGTCGTAGGTGGGGTTGGCTGAATGTGTCATGGCTTGGGCAATATGGCAAAAGTGTATACACTTTTGGTTTAATTTAAAAAGGTCATGACATGGGCTTGAGCACGCACGTCTTAGACACCATGCACGGCTGCCCTGCGGCCGGTATGCAGGTGAGCCTGTACACCACCGAAGGCCAATTTGCCACACGGGTCAAAAGCTTCACTTTGAATGCCGATGGCCGCAACCCCGATGGTCTTTTGTATGACCATGGCCATTTGCTCAAAGGCACTTACCGACTCACATTTGATGTGGCGGGGTATTTCAATGCCAAAGGCATTGCATTGCCAGAGCCTGCGTTTCTCAATCTGGTCAGTTTGGATTTTGGTGTGGCAGATCCCAGCCAACATTACCATGTGCCCTTGTTGGTCAGCCCATGGAGCTATTCAACTTACCGTGGTTCTTGAAATAAAATTCC
>Ga0209598_10000523_pt1 | contig 30663 bp, 28 predicted proteins | sample M_140807_EF_Meta_FD_187317 | JGI IMG/M metagenome (GOLD analysis project Ga0209598, IMG submission 187317) | Freshwater microbial communities from Lake Montjoie, Canada to study carbon cycling - M_140807_EF_MetaG (SPAdes) (version 2) | ecosystem: Environmental > Aquatic > Freshwater > Lake...
ACCCTCCGGAACTTAGCACCTCAAATATGCGTGCATTCGTATCGCCGTTCAGGGTGAGATTGAGGCTGACCAGCGACCGTGCGTACAGGCGTGATGCAAACCGCATCGGCAACCGCACCAAGCGCGCCGGAAGCTTCGCATCCCATAGGAGGCGAAGAGATCCCTGCCTCCGCTGATGCCAACGTCCGGCCTGCCCTACGAACAACGCATCTCGGGCACGGAATTCACTGTCAAGAAAGGTTGTTTCAAACGCCTCGACATCAGGTGACGGCCACCACCCAACCCGGGTTCCAGCAAGTTGCGATGCCCAGTGGGCGTGCTGAGGATCGTTCGTCGTAAGGCAAGCATCAAAGTGTTCATTTGTGGTGAACTCCAGAAGTGCCTGAAGCGGACTTGGTCCGTGATGCGTGTCTCCAGCGACCAGTACGACTGGACATCCGAACCGACCGAGGTTGCACGGGAGCACGGTCTTGAAGGACGTAAAAACGACCACGACGATGTCAGGGCGCCAAAGTCCAAGTTTTCTGATGATGGTCCGTGAGTCAAAGACGCCGACGGGAGTCCGAACGGAGGCAATCTGAACGTTGTCAGAAGCATCTGGCCAATGGCAGCCCGCAACCACTTGCGTCTCCCCAATCCGAAGTGGCGGGAGGTATTCGGGTTCCGCGGGCGTTATTGTGAGTATATTCATGTTTCTATGTTAAATTTTTTTATTGACTATTATTAGATTTTTTAGCAACAGAGTTGATATTTGTAAATTTTATTAACTATTTTATGTTATGTGTGAGCATTTTTTTATTGTGCACAATAAGCGCTTTTTTGTATAATATCTCAAAATATATCTAATTAATATAGACTAATATTAGTACATTTGTGGTAATCGATACAAACACAAAGAGACGTGCATCCACTTCCAGGACCACGCCATGCTAGCTCATCTCGTCAACATTTGAGGTGGAAGCCTCGATAGTTCAGAAAAGTCATCGGACGACGATACATCCTTGGCGGCACTAAGCTCTGGCGCAACAGAAGGGATTTCCAAAACGGTATTTTCGGACATTACACAGCTATTAATCCAGTTTTTGGTCTCTCGTACAGTTACTTAAGCTATATTTTTAAATATTTATTATATTTGTACAATTCCTGTAATGTCAATATGAGCTCAAACGAACATGCTCAGCAACCTCGTCCCAGGCGCGTTCTTCGTGCCAATTTCCTACGTACATCGCGCCGTCCGTAGCGTTAACCCTAATCCGAGGTTCGTCAAAACGAATATGTTCGGCGTAAGCAAGCTCGCACCTCAGCCCCAGGCGCGTACCTACTTCTCTGGATAGCCGTTGCGCAAAGTTTGCCTGCGTTTCTACGTATCCACTGGGCCCTATTGTGTGCGGCGAGGTCCCAGCTGCAGTGTCCTCGAGGTAGCGGACATACGCACGAGCGAGCAGGCCGACATGGATGTTGTCACGCACATACGCCGGAAAGTTGACCGTAGCTACCTCCCCTGAGAGCCAGCACTGATATGCATAGCGGCAAAAGCGTTCTTCTTCAAGCGGACCGAATGGATTTGGCATCACAAACTTCCCCATCCTGATCCCGACCTCACGCGCGTACCAACGGAAGATGTCCGAAGTGAGCCCCTTAGACACGCCATATGCCGTGATAGGTGTGTCGGGCTCGGTACCCAGTCCCTCTCGAGGCTCGAATAACGTCCCCGAAATCACTAGGGCCGAACTGCCGACGGAGGCCATCCGTGTCAGTACTTCGCGACAATTCCTGGTGTTTGCTGCAACAGCCCCTAAAAGGTCGAAGTCGGGGCTCCTATAGTTTTTGACCAATGCACCGTGGTGTGCAATCACATCCGGCCGACCGTCAACGAGCCTTAGAAAGTTGAGGTCGCCAAAAGAGGTCCCTTCGTGCACGTTTGCGAGAAGGGCTAGTCGTCTCACGCGCTCACCTCGCGGCTGCACACCAAAGTACGAACCCAGCGCCCCCTGCAAGGTGCAAGTTAACTCATGCCCCGCTTCCACAAGCGCCTTTGCAAACCAATATCCAGTAAACGAGCTTCCACCTGTAAGTAGTACTCTCATCGGGAGAACATGTCACCCTCAGCCAAACGGGCTTGCATTCGCGGGCCGTGGCCTCACGTTTGCCATCAATCGTCGAAACACCTTGGACATTAACCCCCTTGGGGTTAGCTAGGAGCACCGTATGCGGATCTGAATGCAAGCCTCCTCAACACACTACAGCCCGAGTATGGCATTTTCAACCGCATGTAAATCATCATTGCCATAACATACATAAGATATGAGTCAAGAATGCATTGTATCCCTTAATCTGGTTTTGGGGATTTAGCACACTGCTGTATCAGGATATTAGACCTACATGTTATAAGCATTATAAATTGTGATCAGATTTTTTGATCCAAATACATAAGTCTAGTGTTCTTGTTTTTCGTCGAGTATAAACGAGCAAGGTCGTTCATACACAACCGCACTACTATAATGTTTCGCATCATGCGTCACAAGAACCGAACAATCTAAGGCTTCGAAACCAGCATTCCTAAACTAGTGTTACAAGTCTGCAAATCACCAAATCTTCCAAGGCGGGATGCCTGAAGCCCATAACTCCTCGAGATGCCGTCTGTCGCGAAGCGTGTCCAATGGATGCCAAAACCCTTCATGACGGAAAACGCCCAACTGGCCATCCAGCGCCAGCTTCTCGAGCGGCTCACGCTCCCAAACCGTGTCATCACCCTTGAGATACCTTCCAATCTCTGGTGACAGGACGAAAAAGCCGCCATTGATCCAATCAGTCTGCCCTTCCGCTTTCTCCCGAAATCTCGACACTCGCGCGTCATCAAGTACAAGGGACCCAAATCGCCCCGGAGGGCGGACGGCAGTGATGGTCGCCAAGCGACCTCCGGATTTATGAAGCGCAACGGCTGCCGAAACGTCCACATCACCGACACCATCACCATATGTCAAACAAAACGCTTCGTCGCCTTCGACAAATGGCAAAATACGTTGAATACGGCCTCCAACTTGCGTTGCCTCTCCGGTATCCACGAGAGTAACTCGCCACGGTTCCGCTTCGGATTCATGGTAGGTAACCCGATTCTCTGCGAAATCAAAAGTAACATTCGATCTATGCATATAGTAATTTTGAAAAAACTCTTTGATCATGTATCCGCGGTATCCAAGGCAAATTATGAACTCTCTAAAGCCATGCGCCTCATATATTTTCATAACATGCCACAAAATCGGCATCCCACCTATTTCGACCATTGGTTTTGGTTTCACGTCGGTTTCCTCGGCCAACCGTGTTCCCAACCCACCCGCTAACAGCACCACTTTCATTGGTTGCACCTAGAGCGCCCGATGGAAGTCAGCCAATGTCTCGACTACAAACTCTCTCATGCTATTCGTGACACCCGGATAGACGCCAATCCAGAGGTGATCATTCATCACTTGATCACTATTAGGAAGTTCCCCAACCGCGCGCCAATGCCGGCCTTCCATCGAGGGCTGCCTAACCATATTTCCACCGAATACGAACCTAGACTGTATCTTGCGCCCGTCTAGAAACGTCACTAAATCGTGTCGCGTGTAGGAAGTCGACCGCACTCCCATTGAAAAACCGAACCAACTTGGCGAAGCGTCAATCTCTGCAGCCGGGAGTTGAAGATGGTCGGAGAACCTCTCAAGTTCACTCCTGTAGTAATTCCACGTCTCAATTCGACGCCTAACAAATTGGTCTAACTTTCCCATTTGAGATAGACCAACCGCCGCCTGCAAGTCAGTCATCTTGAGGTTGTATCCGAGCTCGTTGTACACGTACTTGTGGTCATAACCTACTGGCAGCTGCCCAAGCTGCCATTCATATCGCTTACCGCACGTCCCTGCTTCTCCGGGAGCGCACCAGCAGTGTCGCCCCCAGTCCCGGAAAGATTCCACCACTCTCTTCAGCAGGGGCGAACTCGTAAGGACGGCACCACCTTCCCCAGTAGTGATGTGGTGCGCCGGGTAGAAGCTCACCGTCGCCAAGTCACCGAACGTGCCAGTGCGTGCACCACCATATTGTGATCCAAGGGCATCACAATTGTCCTCAACGAGCCACAATCCGTACTTCTTGCAGAAGGCACTTACGGCACGAATATTGAACGGGTTGCCAAGCGTGTGCGCGATCACTAAGGCACGTGTTTGGGATGAGACAGCAGCCTCAAGTTGGTCTACCCTAATGTTTAATGTAGCGGAATCAACATCTACGAATACTGGAACCAATCCATTCTGTATGATTGGGTTCACAGTAGTAGGAAAACCGGCTGCAACGGTTATGACTTCGTTACCAGTCACGAGCGCCCGGTCACCAAGAGACCGTGATGTCAGTGCAGATATCGCCAACAGATTCGCGGATGATCCGGAATTACAAAGAATAGCATATCTACTTCCAACGTATCGGGATAGCTTCTCCTCAAATTTCTCAGCATATGGGCCTGCCGTCAACCAAAAGTCCAAGGAGGCCTCCACGAGCGTGGCAACGTCCGTCCCGTCAAACGTCCGTCCACTGACGGGGACCGGAGACTTCCCAGGAACGAACGGCAGAGCTATATTCTCGGCGTCATGAACTGCGAGGACACGCTGCCTGATTTCCGCCCGCAATTCATTCACAACGACATCGCCTTTCAATGAGAAGCCGTGTGCCTACCTAGTCTTCGGACGTCAACCGCTGACCCGGCGAAGGCGCAGCTACGCCTCGAGCAGCCCAAGCTCACTATCTACCGCTCTTGCAACTTGCGACGCCATGACACCAGCGTGGTCAGCACGCTCATGGTAGGCGCGGTACCACATCGACGCTGCACGGACTGCATCATGAGCCGAGTAGGCGGGTTCCCACTCCAATTCCGACCGCGCGACAGTCGAATCAATCGCGAGAAACTCACTCTCACGGACCCAATCAGAATGAACGTCAATCCCGAATCCCTGAGCGGACCCGCCCCAAGCCTGGACGAATGCCTGAACGACACTCTCCACTTCCATCGTGTCACCCAAGGTGGGCCCAAAATTCCACGATGTGCCAGACATTTCAGGATTTCGAAGCAGTAAGCCGCCGAGCCGAATGTAACCGCGAACAGGGTCTGAGACGTGCTGCCATGGACGCGTTGCACGTGGACTTCGAAGCCTCAATCGACGGCCAGACGACAGGGCCCGCGCAACGTCCGGCACCAGCCGGTCGTATGACCAATCGCAACCGCCAATAACGTTGCCAGCGCGCGCAGTGGCAATGGCTGGGCCACCATCGTTAAGGAACCGCGAAGCGTACGCCCTGCAAACCAGTTCTGCGCATGCCTTGCTTGCCCCATATGGGTCACAGGGACCCAGTTCATCGCTCTCAACGTGAGCTCTGCCTTCCATGCGACCGCGATAGACCTTATCGCTCGTTATGACAACGGCAGCTCTCACCGAGGGAGTTCTTCCAACAGCGTCGAGAAAACTTGCGGTTCCCATAACATTAGTCAGAAAGGTATCATACGGATGCATTTGGCCAACCCTTACAAGAGGCTGGGCAGCGAGATGAAATGCAATCGATGCACCACTACTCTGAAGCGCCGCCGTCAGGCTATTGTGATCTAAAACATCGCCAATTATGTTGACCACCCTCGAGTGTTCCACTGGTTCCGGTGGCACGCTTACATGCTGAGGCACAAGCGAATACCCAGTGACCCTAGCACCCATTGCAACCAAGATGCGCACCAACCACTCACCTTTAAACCCAAGATGCCCTGTAACAAAGTAATTATCACTAGACTTATTTTCTTCCCTATGATATTTAGCGTGATCGATAGTCTCAGTAGTCACAGATTATTTCCTAGATTAACTTTTTGTTAATTGGCGGGCCAACGCTGTCATTCGTACTAATTACGATTACTTACTAGTGTTTTACTGGAGTTCTGATGTCTGACAACAGTACTTGGCAACTGAGAAGCTTTCTTATGGAGCTAATTTCCGCTCATCTTTCTGACGATAATGGTGTGACCCTAGCCTCCAAGACTTGGGACATCTACTGGAAAGCGGTTTCATCCAAACATCCTTCCTCGTTGCTTCTCGCTGAGTATATTTCCCTAGATTATATTTCTCTTCTTTCTAATCCCACTTCAACGTTAGAACTACTTTGTCGTTATTACACAATGCTTCACGATCTATATCGTGATCCGGCTCAAAGGATGTCAGACATCCAACGCTTCGACACGAACGCAGTGATCCCTTTTGCGGAATGGTTAAAGGGCCGCTACCCTGCCTCCAATCGTGAAAAGCCCCGATCTGCCGAAGCACACCTTAAGATTGGCTATCTTTGCACATGGGGCCTATTTACGCCCGATAGCCCGGCTCCCAATATCCTAGCGGCTCTAATTTCCGAACAGGTGCGCCTCGCTAACCGACAGGTCTATACATACATCACGGTAGCTTCAGATCCAGCATTTGTCTCTGCAGTGAGTCAATCCACTGTAAGAGATTATGCTTGCGGCTACAATTTCACAAATTTGGATGATCTGTATCAGTCAATCGTATCTGACGGTATTGACGTGCTCATTGCAGACATACCGACCGCTACCGCCACGTATCTATTTTGCCGGCGCGCGGCCCCGATGCAGATTTTGCTCGACATTGGAGCCCCATTCTGGTCTGTGCCAGGGCTCGATTGGGTGTTAACACACAATCGAAATCCGGAATTGAACGTGAGTTTTTCGCGCTCGATTCAATCCTCGGTGCTGCTTGCGCAAGCCCAAGGGACGCAACCGTCCCCTCAGCTTTCGTCCTTGAGGCTACCGCCACCAAACTCACCACTCGTGCTGGGCAATTTTGGCCGTGTGTCAAAACTGAGTCCCGAATTCATCATAGCCGTGAAAGAAATACTCCGACGCCTGCCGCAGGCACTGTTTCTCGTGCTGGGAAAAGGCTCATCGCCATCATTCAGTCGATTATTGCAAGATCCAGAATATGCTGACCGAGTGAAGTATTTTGATCAACCAGCTTCCATCGATGATGTCCTGTATTTTGGAAGAGCACTTCATATATTTATTGATAGTTTTCCGCTTACTGGAAGTCACTCCATTTATCGGGCCTTAAGTTTAGGTTTACCAGTTGTCTCCCGCTTTTCGCCAGATGTTGACCGACTTGCTTTGCAAGAGCGAGATGAGAATTTGCTTACGTGGAATTCTGATGCTTATATAGACATGGTTTGCCGTCTCGCTAATGATCATCAGTTTTACTCAGATTCATCAAAACGGTCCCTAAGTATCGCCCCGATCTTCAACGATACGGCTCGCATGATTGCTGACGTTGAAGGTGGAATTAGCTCCGCAATTGCCCACTACTCCACAATAACTATGAGAAGTACAAATAATTTATCCTGATTTTAACTAATTTTTTGCAAGTACTTGTCATTTACTAGATATCTTGTTATTTTTTTACAAGCCAATTCCTGACAGAACCTCCGGTCTTTGTTGAACAAGATTTGTTGGTGACGTGATTGCATACAAATCACATTTGCCAATCACTGCAGCAAATGATGAATATGTTGTGTGGCCCATCTTCAATATGGCTTTGCATCGTGATAATTGGTATAGGTCGCCGATTGCCAGTGCGTGATTTAGCAAGTTTGCGTCGAATGACGTCGCTGCAGACACCCGTATATCTTGAGCCATTCCGCGGATCCCTAACAAAAACTCTAGATTATCTTTCGGCGAGGTGCCTGAAATATATATTTTTTCAGGCCCAATATGATTCGCTATTGCGACATAAAACTGTACTATTTGACTAGTGGTGCAAATATCACCAATCCCGATCCATTCCAAAGCGCCTTTTCGAATGTGCACGCCGAGATCATATTCGGTCTCGAAACTGCCTCCGAACGCCGTGACTATGTCTTTAACCTGTGACGAAACCTGAACGCTTCTTATGTACTCACTGCGGATTTCCTCCGTAATGACTGCAGGTGACTGCCCCGCGTCCTCAGCATCGAAGCAGAAGTGCCTCCACCCATCAACATACACATCATCACCGTGACGGGGCTTTTCAAAGAAATTTCTGTCACCTGGCATCTGGACGCGTCGAAGCGTGCGAATACTCACGTCAGGGGGCAAATCATTCGACACGGTCTCAAATGAACCATCAAACAAGTCAGTGAACGGCGTCGCAAAAAATGACCCGAAACCGTACTCCCAAACCAGTACCAAATCATAGTTCCAACGCCTAGCAAGGCGCAGGCATGAACTCAATCCCATCAGTCGATTTGCGAGAGCATTTGCAGGACGGCAATATAGCGCTGGCATGCCTTCTCGGAACCCCCAAGTTCGTAAGTGTCAGGACTCAGTTGCGACGTTTCGACCGATCGAATTTCCATAATGAACGACCCGCACGTTCTGCATGTCTGGCAACCGTCTCCAGGGGTCAACGATCACGCTCCCAGGCGTGAAACGAATTTCCTTCTTGTTTCCGGTGTTCACGACCACGGAGCTGTGTTCATCCCCCAACCCCTGGACCGAGCGAGACTTCTCCATCGCGAATCCGCGGACCTCAGCGAGCTGCTCACCGTAGGTGACTTCCGGGGAATGAGCCATGAGATACACGCACGGGCCTATCCCATCGGGCGGGTATTCACCAATAACTTCGTCGTGATAGTAGAGTGCTGCCCCTCGTTGTTGAACATAATGACCCACTAAGATACTGCTTGAACCATTCTCATATTCAACCAATGGCTTGTACGATTTTCCAACAATGACGATTGGGAGCCCATATGCCACGAGAGTATCAGCCATGTTTTTTGCCTGCTGCTCTCGACTTCGAACCACGCTGTCAAACAAGTCGTAGCCCAAGTCGAGTTGTTGAGCCAGAAATCGCAGGGCAATGTTGTCCCGAGGGTGGCACGCCCCTCCGTCCCCCATTCCCGGCTTCATGTATGCCGGTCCCATGATTCGCCTCGACGAGGAGGCGAGCGCGTCACATACCGTGTCCGCATTCATGTTTCCAAGACGCTCCGCAACATCCTGAATCATGTTGACAAGACTTATTTTCATACTAATAAATGTATTATAAAATACTTTGAGGCACTCGATTTCTTCCCAAGTACCAAGTACTTCACGTGGCGAATTCTGCATGATATCTTTATATAACTGCCGAAGGCGCGTCACTCCGGTATCTACCTGTCCATTATGAGTTCCAATCATAATCATCTCGGGATTAATCATATCCCACTTTACGGTTCCCATTGCTATCAAGTAAGGATTATATATAATATTCATTCCCGGTAGGTGCTGTGAGATGTGGTTGCGAATCGTTCCGGGCAATACAGTTGAAATGAGTACTACAGGCGTATTGTGGTCAATACTTTGGTTAATATCTTGCAACACTGCAATAACAGAAGAATAATCAAAGTCTTTAGGAGGCAAATGACTTGTTGGCTCCTTGCCGTCATAGAGAGGATCATGCGGCGTCTGCACCGCAACAAAAACCAAATCCTGACCGACAACCGCGTCCCTAAGGTTTGTTGACATCTCGAAATTCACCGGGAATCTTGGATAAATATCATATCCGATAACCGTATGTTTCTCGGCGATCATTTCCGCACATGACTGCCCGAGTTTGCCAACACCAACGAACCCTACTTTCATTCACATAAACCTCAACATTGAATCCCGGAAATTACTGCATCTCCATAAGGAAGACGTTGTAACCAAGTCGAACGCGAATAGTATCCAACGACCTTCAATCAGCCCGAACGAGCACCCCTGCTACCCTCGCATCCGTGTCTGCCCCCCAACCACGCGCTCCCTCATTGCTGCGCCACCGGGACTTCCTATTCCTCTGGTCGGGCCAGGCGGTCTCCCAGTTCGGCACGCACATCGGCAAATCATCGATTGACTTCGCGGCGATCGCCACCCTCGGGGCCACTCCCTACCAAGTCGCAACACTCGGGGCCGTCGGCCACATTGCCGGAACCGTCGGGGCTGCAATCGCCTCCAGCATAGCGGACCGCCTCCCACGTCGTCCCGTCATGATCGCCTCCGATCTGGGACGCGCGGCCCTCACCCTCGCCGTCCCCGCGCTCGCAATCGCCGGTGGCTTGACGTTCACACACCTGCTCATTGTTGCGACCCTCATCGGGGTCCTGACGGTGATCTTCGAGGTGTCAGCGAGTGCTTACCTTCCCACCGTTGTCTCCCCGGACGAAATTGTTGACGCGAACGGGAAGATCTCGGCGTCAGGTGCCGTTGCCGAAGTTGCCGGTTTCGGGATCGCGGGTTGGCTCGTCCAGTGGCTCACCGCTCCGATTGCGGTCGCCGTCGATGGGATTTCATTCATCGCATCTGCCGTATCGCTGTGGCAAATCCGCGCGCCTGAGCCCGGACGCCCAACTTCGGTGAAGGCCAGACCACATCAGCGACAACCGCTTGTGCAACGGGTCCGCGCCGTATGGAAACATGCCGTGTCCGAAGCTCGCATCGGTCTTCGCACGATTGGTGACAACCCGGTGCTGCGTGCTCTGTTCGTTGTGTTCATTGTTGACGGTGCAGCCGGTGGGATTGCCAACGTGACCATCGTTCTCTACATGATCCGAGGAATTGGATTTGAACCCGGGATTCTCACGATGATCTGGGCCATCGGAGGCATCACGTCATTCGCCAGCGCTCTCATGGTGCCCCGGCTTGTCGCTCGTTTCGGAGCCGGACGAACCATGTCCACGGGTCTCTTCACGACCGGTGTGGGGACACTTCTCATCCCTCTGGCAACCGGTCCTACGGTAGCCGGCGCCATCCTGCTGATCCTGAACCAGATAGTCGTTGATCCGGGGGCGACGGCATATTCGATCACGTCGGCCAGCCTCCAGCAGTCGATCGTTCCAAACGACGTGCTTGGTCGCGTCGGCGCGGTCACACGCTTGGCGGTATCTGTGGCAACCGTCGCTGGCATGATTGCCGGGGGCATCATCACCGAGGCTTTTGGCATGTGGGTCGGTGTCGCAGCATCCGGCATTGGCGCGATCATTGCGGGCCTGATCCTCGCAACAGGTCCTGCCGGACGGCTTGGACCGATCACCGTCTCCACCGACTGATTCCCTCCAGGCATCGGTATCCTCGTCCCGATCCAAGAGCGTCGCCCAAAATCCTCCCAAACTCGGGGGCTGACTCCTCCTCCGGCCCGGCGAGGATCTCAATGCCTCAGGAATGCCATGATGCTGATCTATCTCGTCCGTCACGCCCAGTCTGAGGCAAACGCCGGACTGCCAGATGCGCCGATCGACTGCGAACTGACTGAACTCGGTCAACGCCAAGCAAAGGCAACCGGTGACCGCCTCGCACGAATGGGGCCCTTGGACCTGATTCTCTGCAGCCCCTATATCCGGGCCCTAGAGACCGCCACCGCAATCCATCGGGCCACTGGGGCATCGTTGGAAGCGTTTCCGCCGATCCATGAGCATCACATCACCCCATTCCCTGAAGCGTGGCCCCTGCTTGATCGGCATGGCCTCGCAGCCCGGTTTCCTCATCTCTTGTTGGGTTCCGACTTTCCCGAGCCAGGATGGCATCACCCGCCGGAGACTGACGCGCAGGCCCTGGACCGCATGGGTACCGCCCTTGACCTCGTCCGGACACGGTTTGCAAATGATCCCGAGAGAGACGTGCGCAGGATTTGCCTCGTTTCCCACGGTTCACCGACTGGGAAGATCGTGATGGCCTTTCTCGGCCAGACCATCGCCGACCCAGACATCCGGATTGACAACGCATCGATCACCATCCTTGATGACACACCCGGGCGTCGCGCCGTTCGGGGCACAAACTGGGCCGACCACTTGCCGGAACGCACATCCTAATTCGTGATTCGACCACATACCCTGCACTGGAATGGCGACGCACACGGACCTTCGGCCTCTAGGACTTCGGGACCCTAGCCGAGTGCCATAAGTCCGGCGCCAATCACGACCGCATCCGATCCAAGCTCGGCCGGGACGACATCCAGTCCTGCGGCGATGGTGTGACGGACACGTTCCAAGACGGTCCGCCGGACCGCGTCAAACCATCTGGTCCCTGCACCGAGGACACCACCACCGACCACAATGACCCCAGGGTTCATCACATTTGCCAGTGACGCCAATCCAACCCCAAGGTACGCGCCGCCCCGAACGATCGCGTCGTGGGCAATTTCGTCCCCGGCATCCGCTCGGGCGCAAAGTGACGGCAGTGTCAGGTCTCTGTTCGCCAACCCTTCACTGTTCACCAACTGCTGACGTGCCTTCGAACCGGGGTCGTCCGTACCCGAACCCTTTCGACGCATCAATCGCCGGTACTCATCGACAATCCGGGGCCCAGCGGCGTACGCCTCTAGGCAGCCCTGCTTCCCGCACTGGCAGCGCCGACCCCGATACTCGATGACCGAATGTCCAACCAGGCCCGCAAGGCCCCGCTGTCCTCGATAGAGATTGCCATCGACGAGCCACCCACCTCCAACCCCTGTCCCAACGGCCACACAAAGCGCATGACCGATTCCGCGGGCGGCGCCCAGCCGCCCCTCAGCCAGTGCCATCGCATGACCATCGTTGTCGATGGTCAACGGTAACGATGGCAGGCCCATTCCGGCGAGGGCTTCGGCGAGACGTCGCGCCAACGGAAAGCCGCTCCATCCCGGAACGAGCCCGGAATGAAGCACCACCCCTGAGGCAGAGTCGACATGGCCGGTCGTTGCGACCCCGACACCGGACGGCATGACGGCGTGGGTCGCGCAGAGACTGATTGCTGCCGAAGCAATCCTCTCCACAAGGTGCACCGCGGGATTGGCACCGTGGCTCACAACCCCGGACCAACCCTCAGCGACCACGGATGCCGTTGGGGCAAGCATCTGTTTGACGGGAGTTTGACCAGGAACGCGTGTCGGCATCGTGGTTCGGGCGAGAATCTGGCCATCCGGCGTCACGATGGCAATCAGGACTTTGGTCCCGCCGATATCAATCGCCATTGCATGGCGTGAACGATGCTGCTGCAAGTCGGTGTGGGACGAGGTCGCGCGGTCACTAGCCATCCTGTCACCCCGCCTGACTCGTTCACCGGGACCGTTCAAATCGCTGCAGGCGCCACTGCCTGACTTGGGTGGTCCACCGAGTGCTCAGCTGCGATCGCGAACCGTACCGCCACGACGGCACTGATCGCGAGGCATGCCGTGGCCGCTATCAGAGGGGCAACGTGGTTGACTTCCACCAGCAAGCCGCCCACAGTCGTCCCGGTGAGCATTGCACCACTCCACACCAGATGTGTCAGGCCAACGGCCCGGCCGTACGCAACCGTCGGGACCGCACCGCGCATGAGGGCCGGCATCGTCGTTGAGAGTGCCCACGCCATCACTGTCCACACCGTACCGGCCGCTCCAAGGACATAGACGTTGTCGGTCGCAAAGATGGCCGCTGCCCCTGCGGTAAGCAGCCCAACACTCACGACTGCGGTCAGACGTCGGAGGGCGACCGGCACTCCAGCCACGGAGCCAACGGACATCCGCGCCCCACGGTCGATCAATCTTCCCGTCAACAGTTGACCGCCACTCGCGATCACCAGGCTAACCAGCGCGTAGGTCCCCGGCACCGTCGCGTTGCCCGCAATCCGGTAGAGGTAGAGCGGGATCACGAGCGTTGCGATGCCCCATGCCACTGTCGGCCAGAACCGAAGTAGCACGATCGTCCACATCCCTGGCTGCCTGAATACCGTCAGGTAATCCATTCCACCACTGGCATGGGACGCCGACCCTGAACGCGACGTATCCGAACCGAGGTCTGGCAAGAACCGGGCAGCGGTCGCGACACCAATGAGCGCGAGGACTGCTCCGCCCGCGGCGACTACGTCGTACCCGAACGCATCCGCCGCGACACCACCGGCCCACGCACCGATCGCACCACTCATTGTGGTCGTCAGGAAGAAGACCGCGGTTGCGGTACCGGTCTTCGATGGTTCGACTGCGCTCATCAGGAAGCTCTGGCCACCACTGGCCTGAAAGCCAGTGAGCACCCCCCAAACAACGGCCATTGGCACGAGGTAAACCGGGTCGTGAGTTGCAAAGAGGAGCGCACCGGGAATTGCCGAGGGAACCCCGAGAAGCACGATGGTGCGTCGGCTTAGGCGGTCACTCAGGGATCCGCCGGCGAGCGCGAAGATCCCGCCAACCCCCAATTGGATCGCCAGCAACAACGATGTAAAACTTGGCGCAGCCTTGACCTGGCCTTCCACATATGCGGGCAGAAGTGCCCGGATTGGTGCCCCCGCAACGCCGCCGATCACAAGCGCCGCAACCAGCCAGTAAAACGCCCGTCCCATCGCCGCCAGTGTACGCCCGCGGTGACTTTGCCGGGGGAGGCCAAAATAGGCCCCCGGTGCGAACCCCTTGACGGGTCCAGGCGCCCCGGATTCACTCCCCGTCAGCCGAAAAACTTGCGCCGGATGGGCGCACGCCAACTCGCTGATAGTTCAGGAACGAGAAGCCATTGTGCGTCTGTCTGGCTGCTTCGCGCACCATTCTGGTCATCAGCTGGGACCAGCATCGCTTTCGAATTGCGCATCACCCGGTCGGCAAACACGATGGTGAGTTCTGGGTGGATGCATGTCTCCAGAACCACCTTGGCACCGGCCCAGACCTCGCCAGCCGAAAGCACCCTGAACATAGAAGCCAACACACCTCCGATGCATGACCCACTTCATTGCCCCCCTCCGTAAAGCGACTTCGGACCCTGAGTGCCATCGGGCATTCACGTGGCCGCCGCAGGCACGCATCTTGAGTACAGTATCAAGTGTTTGTAGTGTGGAAATGGGACAGGGTAGAACGTTATGGGAAATGAAATTGACGAGGTCACGGGATCAACTGACCCAAATGGCCGCGATATTAATGTCATCAACAAACAGATCAGGGTTGAGGTCGGCAATGAATCGAGGATCTTTGAGATTGCGTTGTGGTTAGCTGGAACAATACCGGGAATCATCATCCTCACAACCGACGCGATGCCTGTGCTGCAAGGCGTTGGCGTTCTTGCGGCCGGCTTCCTTCCAGGCGTGATCTTCCAGTTCATGAAGATCAGCGCACTGGCATACCTGCGCCGACTACAACAGAAGGTGCAGGCAGACGCTTCTCAGATAGACAACTACCTCGAGCAGCGGGTCATCATCCTTCAGAATGTCGTGGGACTGGTTGAGAAGTCCATCGAACTGGACAAGGACGTCATGAAGTCCGTCGCGGCGTACCGCGCGGGAAGACTTCCCACAACCGACACTGGACGCAACGCGGCGTCCCAGGAACTCGACGGCATTTTCTCCCGCGTCAATGTGGCCTTTGAGGCCTACCCCGAGCTCAAGGCGCAGGCCACGCTGGCCGATGCAATGCGTCAGAACAGCTACCTCCAGAAGGAGATCACGGCGGCCCGGACCCTTTACAACGACACGGTCGCAATGTGGAACCAGGAAATATTCCGCTGGCCGACAAACCAGATCGTCGCTGCCCGCGCTGGCTACACCACACGCATCCCGTTCATTGCGTCCGCTGAAACGAAAGCCGAGGCACGAGGGACGTTCTTTTGATCGACGACATTCACGAACCGGTTGATCGATACCGGACTGAGTTTCGGGATGCCCACGCCCGTCACACGTCAGAATACTTCGAGGCCCTCGTGCGGAAATCAGGGGTCGACGAGGCGGCAAACGCGAAGACAGTCGCCGAATTGCGTGTCATCGAGCAGCAGATGGCCGGCGTGAGTTCAAGCATGACCTGGTGGAAAGTCCTGCGGGGTGCAGTCATCCTGGCCGGACTAGCCTGCCTGTTCATGACTTGGAACCAGAACCAGCCGGCATGGCTCATTGGCCCTGTCGTTGCGTTGGCATTGGTGCTTGCCAAGCTCAACCCACTCATCAAGGAAAATGACGAGCGCCTGCAGCTGCTCACCTCACAGCGAGACCTGAAGCTCGAAGAGGCTTGGCAACAGATGGCGCCCCTGAACAGGCTCTACGACTGGCAGATGGTGGCGCGCCTTGTGAAGCAGACGGTGCCGCGCCTGGAACTTGATCCGTACTTTTCCGACGCGCGGTTCAATGAATTGCGCGACGTCTTCGGATGGACTGACCCGCCTAATCCAAGCAGTTCGGTGAGTTTTGCCCACAGCGGGGTTTTGAACGGCAATCCATTCGTCGTCGCACGCACCCTCAACCATTGGATGGGGACCAAGACCTACGAGAACTCCATAGAGATCAGCTGGACCGAACAGGAACGCGATCATAATGGCCGCTGGCAGACAATTACCCGTAGGCAGACGCTCCATGCGTCGGTTACGGAACCATTTCCCGAATACGCAGGCCGCACAATCGTGATTTACGGGAATGAGGCAGCCCCGAATCTCTCGTTCAGCCGCTCACCATCCAATCTTTCCAAACTCGAAGGCGGAATGATCAACGACTGGAGGATAGGCCGAGCGGTAAAGCAGCTCGAGTCCAAGTCTCGCGACCTCGATCACGGTGGCGGCTTCACCGTCATGGCGAACCGCGAGTTCGACGCACTGTTTGCCGCGACCGATCGAGACCATGAAGTCCAGTTCCGGCTTCTCTTCACGCCTCTGGCTCAACAAGAGATGCTGAAGCTGCTCAGGGACAAGACCGACGGGTATGGAGACGACTTCGGGTTCACCAAACGGGGAATGGTGAATTTCGTCATGCCTGACCACATGGCCTCGACGGATATCAGCGGTGACCCCGCCAAGTTCCACGCATATGAGTTGGCTGTCGCACGCAAGACTTTCAACGACTACCACAACGACCTCTTCCGTTCGCTGTTCTTCGGCATGGCGCCAATCCTGACAATTCCCCTCTACCAGCAGCACCGGTCACACGCGGACATCTACGCGGATACCTCGGGTCGGAGAGCGTGCTACTGGGAACACGAGACCATTGCCAATTACTTTGGCGAACGCAGGTTTCAGGACCCCGAGTGCATCACACGGAGCATCCTGAAGACGACTTCCGGCACGCAGGCTGACGGATCACATGCGGTAAGGGTGACTGCCCTTGGGTACCGGGGACACGACCGAGTCACCAAGGTGTCGGTCTGGGGTGGGGACGGCAGGTACCACGACGTTCCGGTTTACTGGGTCGAATACGAAGGTGTCCGACGGGATACGCAATTGGTTACCCGGGAGATCGAACCGGGTGTGGACGATGAGCAAAATGGCACCGAAGTTGCCCGGTGGCACTCCCACTTCCAGAGGCTCGGGGCTGATCCCTCGAACATCGTGTTACGCCGATCGATCATCGCCGCCATCCTTCCCGCGAGGGATTGATACCTGGCCAAGCAGTACGCATCCGCTCCCAATGACCCGCGGCGTTTGACACCAATCCATACGGGCGTCGCCGTGGTCGGATCACTGCTATCGCCGTCTCCGTGGGTTCGCACGGGAACTGCAAACCCGAATGAGGCCGACGGGAAGGCACATCTCGACGGGTTTGGCGTCCGATCAGCCGAAAAACTTGCGCCGGATGGACGCGTGCCAACTCGCTGACAGTTCGGGAACAAGAAGGCTTTGTGCTTCTGTCTGGCCGCTTCGCGCAGCATCCTGATCATCAACTGACGCCAGTATCGCCTTCGAATGGTGCATCACCCGGTTGGCAAACGCGATGGTGAGTTCTGGGTGGATGCGTGCCTCCAGAACCACTTCAGCCCCGGCCCAAACCTCGCCAGCCGAAAGGACCCTGAAATAGAAGCCGGTACTCCCGTGATCAATGATCCACGTGGCCAAGCGCTTCTCGCCATGGCGCGACGCCAACTTGTAGCACGGCTGACGAGGCTGGGATACCTCGACGCGGACCGTGCCGACCGTCATTACATCGCCGATGCAGATGGTGGTTTCATCAAACCCGCTCATGGTGAGGTTTTCACCAAATGCACCTTGCGTCAATCCAAAGCCGAGGCGCGATTCCCAGTGAGAGTAATGATGCGAGAAGTAGACACACACGGCCTTGTCCGCGCCACCGTGGTTGACCAAGTCGGCCTGTTCGTTTCCAGCCAGTCCAAGACGTGTCACGGGAACACGTCCTGAAAGGACCCGCCGGCAGATCGATGAAGGGACGACCCCTCGTGACGTTTCAAGCGGTTCGGGAATGCCAACCTGCACCGACGTCACCAAGCCGTTTGTAATAGACATGACTACTCCTGCGCGGATTTTCAGACCGATGCAACCGCCTGCATGAACGCACCGAGTTTGACCGGGTCGAGGCGACCATCGGATCGAACCCCGTTGCAGATGTCGACGCCATAAGGGTTTACGGTTGCAATCGCCTCCGCGACGTTGACCGAGTTCAATCCTCCCGCAAGAAAGACTGGACGGTCGGTCGATGCGACAATCCGACGACTGATCGACCAATCGTGGGTGCGTCCGGTCCCGCCAAGTTCTCGCACCGGACCGGTACGCGAACCTGTGTCCAGAAGGATTGCATCGACAAATGGGGTCATCTCGACTGCCTCGTCGATGGAATCTTCTCCGGCGACATGGATCACGTGCATGAGCCGAACCCCTGGCAGGGCATCCCGCACCCGCCGGAGTTCGTCCTGGGGGACCAATCCGCAAAGTTGCAAGACGTCGGCCCGGCACCGGTTCTGCTGATCAATCAGCCCGGCTGCCGATACCTGCGAAGTCAGCAGGACTGCAGAAACCCCGACCGGTGTCCGCGACGACACCGACGCAATTAGGGCCTCGTCAATCACCCCGGGACCACTTGGCATCGCCGACACCAGTCCGAGTGCGGACGCACCAGCATTGATCGCCTCGTCGGCCTCCGCGTGGGACGAGATACAGCAGATTTTCACCCGTACGACCATCTTGAAGGCCCTCAGTGGATTGACCGAACGGACCCGTCAGCGCTTCCAGACCCGGCGTGGTCAGGGCGTCGATGAAACTTCCGGCAACAGAGAGTGTATTCCGCACATAAAAACATGGACGCTGACAGATCGCGAGCCTGACGCTGGTCAAACCGTCCGAGACGGGAAGAACTGTCGCCAGCGAAGTTCGTTCACCATTGCCAGGCTCCCCAGAATCACGACCAACCCTGCGACTTGGACCGGTCCGAGAGGCTCACTCAGGAATATTGATCCCCAAACCACCCCAAAGACAGGCAGCAGGAAGGTTACGGTCATGGCCGCAAGGGCACCTGCGCGCGCGACAAGCCAGAAGAAGATCAGGTAGGCAAGCGCGGTCAGGAAAACCGCAAGGATGAGGACGCTTGTCCAAGCCACCCAACCAGGGTTCACCGATGGCCAAAGAAGCAGCCCGATCGGTGCCATCACGACCGCAGCCCCGACTTGCTGACCGGCGGCGAGCGTCACTGATGACGCCGTCGGGAAAAGGCGCCGTACCAGGAGCGTCCCAACGGCATACGAGGCCCCTCCACCAAGGGCTGCAAGTGCAGAAACATAATCAGCAACGTCGTGCAACTCCTGGTCCCACCCCACCACCAGAAGTACGCCCCCAAACCCTGCGACCAAGCCGCCAATCTTCTGCCACGACATCGTCTGGCGGAGCCACGTTGCCGAGAGAATGGCGCCAAAGAACGGTGTCGTCGAGTTCATGACGGACGCCAGCGAAGACGTGATCCGCAGCTCAGAAAAGGAGAACAGGAAGAAGGGCAGGGCAGTATTGACAACGCCGACCAGCAGCCACTTGCGCCAATCCCGGCGATCCGGCAGGGTCTGTCCAGTTCCCCAGACATACCCCACGACGATCACGGATGCGACGGTGATGCGGACGCCCACCAACGCGGCGGGGCCGAACTCCGGCGTCCCAAGGCGCAGGAAGAGGAAGGCGGTACTCCAAAGCGCCCCAAGGAAGAGCAGGACGCCAAACTCGAGCAAACCCATGAGCGATCCAGTTTCTTCGGCGGAGTGTCCTGCCGCCGATGCCGGGGGACATGATCCCGGCCGGTGCCTAACAGTACGACACCCTCGCCCAACCGGACATCCGGGATATTGCGATTGGAGTCAAAACCGGAGCGACAACACTGATTCGTCGCGACTGCTCAGCACGCATCCGAGGGAAGTCAGAGACTTTTCCCTGAAGCGGTCACCCCAACCACTAGGTATCACGGTTGGGGCGTTACGTCCGGCTTGTGTCCCCCGAGAATCGTGTTCGAGATGATCCCCGAATTTGGCACGGAGATGGTGCACTGGATCCAGGTTGAGGATCGCCAATCGGTCGGTTGATCTCCGAATGTCGCTCCAGCCCTATCAGGGATTGGAGTTTCGGCGGTGACGGAAGACTGCCTAATGGGGACCGCCTCTTCCCTTCACGCAACTGCATTTGGTTCGCCGCTAATGCCTGACGCGGACACCGGAACCAGGCTTTTGCGCGACTGGGTTTCCGCCAGAAAGGGTTCAAATGTTGTCCGCGGGCACCCTTGCCCGCACTTCTCTTCTCAGTCCGTTGGCGATTTCCCGATCCGGATGCTGTTCCAAAGATGAGGCGCACGGGTAATGCCTGGCCGTGGACGTCTCGAATGCGACTGCGCTGGGAAGTCGACTCATACCACCGGCCAGTCATGCCCACAGACCAAAGTGCCTCACGCCCGCCACCCGTCCGCCCTGACCAGGAGATCGGGTGGTCGCCTCAAGCGAGGCACTTGGACTGGGCCTTGCCAGTGTCAAGAACGTCAAACTACGGACCGATCGATAGTCCGGTTACAAGGCTTTGCCGAGACAGGTGCTATGGGTACTGGCGAGATACGGTGGATACAAGGGGATCTGTGAATATCCCTGCCCTTGGTACAAGGCGACCGCCCAATGCATGACGGTTCCTGTCTCGAGGGCAGCCGCACGGTAACCAAGCGCTAGAGCCTCGACTTCAAGCGAACGAAGGATCCGAACCCCGATACCTTGCCGGCGATATGGCGGGACCGTGTACATCCGCTTTACCTCGGCAGTTCCGGGCAGCGCGCCAAGCGGGCAGATGCCACCGCACGCGACCGCAACATCGCCGTCGTAGGCCACGAGAAACGCACCGCGAGGCGACCTGAACTGAGGTGGGTCGGCGAGTGCGAAACCTCGAAACCCGAACAACTCGCCCAGTTCCGCCTGCTGCGCCTCCTGGAGGGTGCGCGCGTCCGGCGTGTCAACCCGGACCAATCGAAGCGTGACCGCCACCGAAACCGAGGGGACTTGTACCTCGCCTCGTGTGTCACCGGGCTTCGTCACGGACAGACTCTCCGCGTTTCTGGTTCCCGCAGTTGGGAACCGAAAAAATAATCCTTGCCACGTTACCAACGCGTTCGACCCATCTGCGGGATTCCGCATGGTCCGAGGGTGGTTCGCCGTCTGCTAGAGATCCTTTGCGAAGCAGACGCTATACCCGTTTCCAATGTACGGCGGGTAAGTGGGGATCGGCAGATACCCTATCCCCGTGTAGAGGGAGATTGCCCAGGTCATCGTGTTCCCGGTCTCAAGCCCAATCCGACTGTATCCAAGGATCCGGGCATAGTCTTCAAGGACGGTGACCAGCCATCGGGAGATCCCTTGCCGTCGACGGTCCGGGACGGTGTACATGCGCTTGATTTCGGCATGTCCGGGAAGTGCCGACAGCGCCGAGACGCCTCCGCATGCGACGAGGTCATCCCCGTCGTAGACCACTACAAAGGCACCACCGGGATGGGTGAACGGCACCGGGTCGAGCCGGTTCAGATCATCAAATCCAAAGATTGATCCAAGTTCACGTTGCTGCGCGTCGGACAGGGTCTGGGCGTCCGGGTGATCAACCGGCAGAATTCGCACGGTCAGTGCGTCAAATGGCGATGGCTTCGTCACCCCCTTGTTGTAGCGCATGTGACCGCTAGGCACTGCCATGCGTAAGCCACGGAACGGAGCCGTCAGACACCACGCCTGAGGGTGTCCCGGGTACGGTTAGGGGTACGATCAAGTCACCTGTTGCGCCGGACCGCCACTCGGCGTACCCGCATCAAGTCAAGCCATCCCTCTTGCCCAAGGATCGAACCAATGTGGACTTCCCATGAAATCACCGCAGGCGGACTGAAGATTCATTACTTGCGCACCGGCGGTGGTGGCCCACCACTCGTCCTTGCTCACGGTGCCACCGACAACGGCGGATGCTGGGTTCGCCTCGCGACAGCCCTCGCCGATACGTTCGACGTGATCGTGCCCGATGCGCGGGGACATGGCCTGTCCGATGCGCCGGAGGGCGATTACTCGGCATCCACGCTCGGTAACGACCTCGCGTCGTTCATTGAGGCACTGCATCTGGATCGGCCACTCGTGGGAGGGCACTCAATGGGTGCGAACACCACGCTTGCACTGATTGCAAACCACCCACGCCTGGCAAGGGCTGCCTTTCTCGAGGACCCGGTCTTCCGGATGGAACCCGCAGCATCCACGCAGGAGATTGTGTCCAGACGTGCACGCATGCGAGAGGAGGCTCACGCAAGGGCCTCTATCGGGCATGAGGGGATCGTTGCGCAGGGGCGTGCGCGAAATCCGCTTTGGGACGATGTCGAGTTTGACAACTGGGCGACCGCCAAAATGCAGGTGCGCGATGCATTCTTTACGGCAATCCCTGAAGCGTTCGATTGGCAGGGATTGCTCGGAATGGTGGAGTGCCCAACGCTACTGGTCATCGGAGACCCGTCGCTCGGGGCGATCGTAAACCCCGATGCTGCCGGCGAAGCCGAGCACCTTTGTCCGACACTCGAGATCGCTCACATTCCCGGTGCCGGGCACAACATCCGACGCGACCGGTTTGCACCTTTCCTCAGCGAGGTCGGGGCCTTCCTAGCCCGTAACGCCTGACCCTGGGAATGCAATCGACGGGGGGCTACATCGCAGCGCCCCCGTCAACGGTAATCATTGATCCCGTTATTGCCGCTGCCTCAGGGGAAATGACAAACCTGACCGTCCGCGCGATGTCCTCAGGAGACATGAGGCGCCCCATCGGGGTCGCAGCCAAGCGCATCCGGTAGTTTTCCGGATTGTCGAGGCTTGTAGTTGCATCGTTCGGACTGTATTGCGTGTCGGCCCGCAGGAAGGGCGTATCGACGTGGCCGGGCGAGACCAGGACACACCGGATGCTTTCGGTGGCATACGACAGCGCCGCAGATCGCGTCAGACCCACAAGCCCCATCTTGGCAGCGCCATATCCTGGGCTCATCGCGCCGGGGCGCACCGACGCGATCGACCCAAGGTTGATGATCACGCCATGGCCCGCGCGTCGCATTGATGGCACGGCGGCCTTGATGCCAAGGAATGATCCTTTGAGGATGGTGTCCACGATCAAGTCCCACATCGCCTCGGTCTGATCATCAAAGGTCGTCCGCACATTCGCGCCGGCGTTATTTGCAAGCACCGTCACTGGTCCAAAGGCTGCTTCGGTCGACGCCATGGTCCGCTGCCACTGATCCAGATCACGCACGTCGAGCTCAGTCGCGATCGCGCGACCGCCCGCCCTCATGATCTCGTGTGCCATTGCCTCGGCCTTCGCCAAGTCAACGTCAGCAATCCCAATCGCCGCGCCGCTCGACGCCAGTAGACGCGCCTGTGCGCCACCGATCGCACCCCCCGCGCCCGTAATTACTGCAACCTCTCCATCAAGACGCATGACCTTGGTTCCCCCTCTTGACCTCGAACGTCTGGACGAGCTTTGCACCCGCACGGCGTCAACCTCGCCGAGGACTGCTGCGACCGTCGCTTCGCGAGCTCCTGTGGGCACCACTTCCCTGCCACTCGCACCGATCTCAATCTTCAACAAGGGCGAAAACACGAGAAGTTCTACAACACGAGAAGTCCGGAGTCACGTGTGCCAATCGGTGATCGGCGCCGGCCGCAAGCCGGTGGCCACGAATTATCGGCACCTACACCCAGTCCCACGAACACCTGAGCCGAGACTACCGGAGAAGAGGCACTCACGCCGGACGTACCAGTCCGGTGTCAGGAACCGCCTCGAGGTCGGCACCTCGCAAATGGGAGGTGTCGTTCCACGACTCAAGGATCGGCCCATCAGGCCACCACGAGACGATCGACAGACCGGCGTTTCCGGCCGTCAGGCGCCACGCGGCGTCGAGGTCGAGACCCAGAAAGAAGCAACCGAGTGCCCGCACGACCCCGCCGTGCGTCGCAATCAGGACAGTCTCTCCCGCATGGCGTGCCTGTATGGCCTGAAGAGCCGGCCTGACCCGATCCAGTAGATCGCCAAGGTGCTCCCCACCCGGCGGCGCCGTGCGCGCGGGATGCCGCAATCGACGTGACGCGACTTCCGGATCCCTCGCAGCCGCCTCGGCGTAGACCAGTCCCTCCCATTCGCCAAAGGCAAGTTCGCGCCACGCCGGATCCCGTGTCACCGGCACTAACCGCCCTTCAACGGCCAAGTCCGCGGTGCGCCATGCCCGTTGCAGATCACTGGCATAGACCGCCGCGATGAGTTCGTCAGCCAGCCTCGGGACAAGCGCCCGCGCCTGCATCTCACCCCGATCACTCAGATGTACATCGGTTTGGCCCTGGATGCGACCGTCCGCGTTCCACTGCGTCTCACCGTGACGAACAATGAGCACCCGGACCGGTGCCGTTCCGAGCGCATCCGTCTCAGTTGCGTGTCCGACCGTTGAGGCCTCCGATCCTGTCATCGCCCAACCTCCCAGACAATTTCGATCGGTGTCCGCTTTATGCCAAGGCGCGCGTCATCCGGAAGGGAGGCGGCGATCAATGACGCGGACGTTCCCAAAACGGGATGAACCCACTCTGGTTCAAGGTCCGCCAGCGGCACCATCACGAACCCACGTTCATGCATGAGCGCATGTGGAATCGCCAAGTCCGGCCCGTTCTCGATCGTGCGACCCATGGCGAGGATGTCGATGTCGATCACCCTTGGACCCCAACGTCGGGTCGGACGGCGTCCAACCTCGAACTCGATTGCCTTGACGCGGGCCAGAAGGAGTTGGGGAGAGAGGACAGTCTTGCCACGTGCCACAAAGTTCAGGAACATGGGTTGGTCAGTGTCCCCCCACGGTGGAGTTTCATAGACTGGCGAGATCGTCAAGTCGTCACAGTCCTGGGCGAGAAGCCAGAGGGCATGGCGAAGATGAGCGACCCTGTCGCCGAGGTTGCCCCCTATGCCCAAGAAGACGGAATCGTCGTTGCTCACGGATGCGTTCCCAAAGGTGCCAAACCGGTCATCGTTCATGATCGCCGAGCAGTACACACGGTGCTTGATCGAGATCAGTGCAGATCAAACCAGAGCCGTGGCACTTTGCGCCACGAACGCGTAGATCTGGAAGACCTCACCGCGGAACCGTTGTGCCACCGTTTGGACCGGCGTCAACCATCGAAACCGAGAGCGAACGGCAGACTGCGTCCACTGGCAGGCCCCTTCCGACGGCATAGCTTGCCACGCGGCTGTCCTGAATTCCTTCAAAGGATCGACGTTTCAACTCGAGGAACGTCCGGACTCATGTGTCCGGTGTCGAGGCACCCGTGATGACGACACAAATGAGAGCGACAAGCCCACCGGACGCCGATGTGTCAATAAACGAGCCGGCAAACGGCATTGAACTTGGGATACGGGGCGCCCGCCGATTGTTCTACGACGAAAATGTATGCGATCACAAACGCGTAGCCTGTGTCAGCCGGACGGGTGCGCATCGCTCGGCGCGGGATCGGGATGCCAGTCAGGACCCGACCCTCCCATGAGAGAGATGCCACACCAACGGGGTTATACTCGGAGGAAATTGCAGACACGACCCGCCCCGACCGATCTGGTCTGATTGCGCTTCGCTGGGACGGCTTCGGTAGTGCCAGTGGTCCCAGTGATGGACCCGCCGGGGCACCGGTTCCAGTCACTGCGTGATACCGAGGCTTGGGTAAAAACGCCAGACTGCCAAGGGCGAGACCGACAAGATGCCTGTCTACGAGTACCGTTGCGAAGCTTGCCAGAAGCGTTCCACGCACTTCTTCCGTTCATTTGCCTTGGCGACAACTCCTGACTGTCCTCACTGCCATGCGAATGCCGGGCAGATGAAAAAGCTTGTGTCGAAATTTGCAGTCCTTCGCGGTGACGAGGCCCGTCTGGAGGCTCTCAGCGATCCGTCGATGTTCTCCGATGTCGATGAGAACGACCCACGCAGTGTTGCGAAGTGGGCCCGGAAGCTCGGTGAGCACCTCGGAGACGATCTGCCGGGTGACTACGGCGAGATGGTCGAGCAACTTGAGGCGGGAGGGAGTCTCGCCGACGGTGACGCTGGTGGCGAAAGTCCGATGTTCGACGGCGGCTTTTCAGGCGGGGGCGGGGGCTTCGGCGACGACTAAACGTAGGTGGGCCCAGCGCCGCCGTATGGAACTGGCCACCTCTTGAACCGATACGACGTTGACCGAGGTTTCATGCCCCTAGCAACCGGCTAGGGGCAAAATCGTGCATTCGTGAGCGCAGCGAACATATGAACCGGGCGGGGTGGGGAGCAAAGCGAGGGGTGGGGCTAGCCTACGAGCGTTCCCTCGACCATCTGTTTCAACGCGGGCTTGGGACGAAGACCGACAAGGCGGCCAACTTCCTTCCCTCCCTTGAATGCGATGAGCGTGGGAATTCCCATGACGCCGTAACTGCTCATGGTGCGGGGATTGTCGTCAGCATTGAGTTTGGCGAAAGTCACGCGACCGTCATATTCCGTCGCAAGGTCATCCACCATCGGCGCGATTGCCCGGCAGGGGCCACACCACGGTGCCCAGAAGTCCACGATCACCGGTGCATCTGCACCGAGAACCGAAGTGGCGAAGTCGCCATCGTTCACGGTAATTGGCTTGGACATAAATCTCACTCTCTCGCCAGACCACGAACGCCATTCGACGATCCGGTGATCCGGTGGACGCACTTCGGTGCGTCTTTCCAACACTATCACTATGCCAGCGAACGCTTGGCTACTCGTCGCCCGGCCGCACCACGGCAATTGCGCCCACCCAAGGCTACCGCGCCGGTGGTCTGGGACTAGCTGGCGGCAACCGCCAGATCTGACGGGATGGCTGTCACTGGTGCGAGCGCCACTTCTGCAATCGACTCACGGACGGCCGCAAGAATCTCGGAAACCACCGGCTTCGCACTTTCCGTCGTGACCGCACCATCGGGAAGAGCAACATACTTGGCTGACCGGCCATGACGTGCAAGCCACGATGCAACCACATGCATCTGGTCGAGTTCCGCGAGGTCAATATCCAAGGGTCGCGCTGTCGGATAGTGAGTGCGAAGGAACCGGACCAGAGTAGCCCGGCGTGCGGTTGCATTGCGGCCCGAAGCGTCCGTCTCGACCTCAACCTGGCCCTGCAGGCGTGCGCCGGAAAATGCCAGAACCTGCACCGAGCGGCGTGCCGCTGCTCCAGCCCCGCCACGGACTACCACCACGAAGTTCGGAGTGTGTGCGGCCGACCGCAAGTGCCGTCGCTTGCCGTGCAAGGTTCGCAACGCTGAAGCCATCTGGTGTAGTTCGGACGCCCGTTCAAATCGCAGGGCAGTCGACGCACGGTCCCGTTCCGCGTCGAGGCGCGCGATCAACTGAGCCGCATCGCCTCGCAGCAATGCGGTCGCTTCCGCTAGTGAAGGGCCGTAGTGAAATGGGGCCAAATCCCGTACGCTCATGCATGGTGCTTGACACCGGTGAACCTGCGCATGGAAGCACGACTGCCCGTCGCGCGCGGTCGGCAGTCGCCCTTCACACTGACGCAGGGCAAAAAGTCGATTGACAAAGTCGCGCGTTTGCTCGGCAGACGTACGGTCCCAGAACGGCCCGAAGTACGCTCGGCCGTCCGGATCGATGCCCTTGGTCATCTCCAGGTAGGGAACCCCATCATTGCCCGGGTCGGTGAACCGCAAGAACGTGTAGTGCGGGTACGTTCGCAGCTGGACGTTGTACGGCGGTTGGAAGCGCTTGATCAGGGTGCTTTCCAGGATCAGGGCTTCGACTTCAGATCCGGTGACATACCATTCAACCGTCGAAGCCCGTTTCGCCATGATCCCGGCTTTCCGCTCACGACCCGGCGCGAAATAGTTCGCCAGACGCGTCCGCAACGCAACCGACTTGCCGGTGTAAAGGATCGAACCGTCACGATCACGCCAGACGTAGCACCCGGGTTCGGCTGGCGCGTCGCGAACGCCGTCGCGCGTCGCAACTGTCGACCCCGTCGCATGCACCCGGACAGGCAAGTCGGCTAGCACTGCCGACCGATCAGGCACCATCCGCACCGGACGCTGGATTTCCACGTTCCGTCAAACGTCCTCGGAGGATTATCGGTCCCGGCCACAAGTTCCCGCCATGTCCGCGCTGCTTCGCTTCCGCGACCCCGTTCGGTCCGTATGCTTCTAGAACACGCTGCGGATGGCCAGAAACCGGCGTGCTGTCAAATCCGATGCACCATTAGCGCCTAGAAACCGTCCGATGTTCCGACGCCTCTTTGACAGAAATAAATCCGACGGCCCTGCCATTCTCGGCACCGAACCGCGGGCAACAGTCGGCCTGCGTGTCACGTACGTGCAGTGCGCAAATGTCCGCGACCTCCATCCAGGCGAAATCAAACCGGTTCGGGTGCGGGGTGGACATGAACTTGCGCTGGCCATCATCGACGGGCGTGTCCATGCCTTTGAGGCATATTGCCCGCACCAAGCGTGGCCGCTGAAATGGTCTGAGGCAGAAACCGGTGCGGACGGCACGCCCAACCTGATTTGCGGATTGCACGGATGGCGGTTCTGCCTGGATACGGGTGTGACGATTGATCCGCCATCAATGGATGACCTCGCCGTCTACCCGACACGTGTCACCGATGGAGTGGTGTATGTCGGTCTTCCCGGCGTCATGTGAGTCATGCACAAGCATCCCGCGAGGGTCCACATCAACGGAGGTTCCCATGGCCGGTACGCATCCGCGAAGCCGAAGGCAGATTGTGCGGGATTTGGCCATTCTTGTGGCACCAACGGTTGCAACTGCGTGCACTACCGGCAATCCAGATGCGCCCGCGCCCACACCGGGGGGAGCGGGCGCAGTCCCAAAGTCGTTGAACGGGTTCGAGTTCTGGCAACCATGGCCCATTGACCAACCCACCCACGGGGGTCCGATTGGGTGGAAACAGCTGAGTGAAGCGTTCAACGCCACCACCACCAACAAAGTGCAAGTTACGACGCCCGCCGGGGATTACATCGCGGCCGTCCAAGCGTCGATTTCAGCGGGAACACCGCCCGATGGATGGCAAGCCGACCAGCAATGGATGGTGGTCTACGCTTCAAAAGGTGCGTCTGCACCTCTCGATGACTTGATCAAGCGGGACAAGTGGGACAAGGCGTCGATATTTCCGTCAGCATACGAGACGATGACCTGGAACGGTCGCGTCTGGGGAATGATGCAGCATCCAGATATTGTGTTCATGTGGTATGCAACGGGCCTTCTGAAGGAAAACGGTGTTGATCCCGCCAAACTTCCGATGACTTGGCAGGACCTTGATGTCGCTGCGCAGAAGGCAACCAGGAAGCAGGGAGACGGTTTCGACTTCGTCGGGTTCACTCCGCATCTTGGCACTGACTGGCAGGTCATCCTTGCCCAATCAAACGGGGCGAAACTGGTCTCCGATGATGGCAAGGTTGTGCAGTTCGACGCACCAGAAGTGGTCGAGGCCATCGAGTGGATCAAGGGCCACGTGACCCGCCTGGGTGGCATGGGGACCATCGGAAACTGGCAGAAGCTTGTTCCGGGAGGTGATGGGCAGGCTCCAGGAACCCCAACTGCCGGCGCCGACATCTTCGCCCAGAAGCGAATGGCGGCGGTGGTTGGTGGAAACTGGACGGCGGACAACATCCGGCGTGCCAACCGGCGAATGTCGCAAACCCTGGAGTTCGCCGTCGGCCCCGTCCCGAGTGGTCCGCAGGGAGCGAAAGACGTCAAGTCAAACGTCTATTCGGGAGGCATCCTGGAAGTTGCGCGCCGGGGTGGCGCCAAGATTGACCAGGTTTGGGAGTTCATGAAGTTCACCGCCACCAAGGAAGGTGGCCTGAACGTGCAGCGAAACACCGCCGACGTATCGGCAAGCCGCGAAGCTGCACGCGACCCATCAATCCTGGGGAACCCGGATACGGGGCTGGGACGCAAGGAGTTCTACGCCCTTTTCGACACCGGGGTTGGTAGCCGAACCATCAAGCACCCGGCGACGATCGAACTGACAGCCGAGTTCGCCAGACCTATTTGGACATACCTCGGCGACCAGACAATGAACATACGCGACGCCCTCAAGGAGGCATCGCGGGCCGCCCAAGCGAAGGTGGACGCAATACTGGCGTCCCTCCCCAAGGCGTAGGCCTGCACACTCCGGCCTCTCGGTTTGCTGATCGTCCTGCTGATCGAACTATGGAAGCGGCACGATCCGGTACGCCCGACCGGCCTCGACCTCGAAGGTAACGACGCAGCCGCCTTCCGTCGGGACCGTGCCGGGTGACCGACGGCCGCGGCCGACCGCGCGGACGTTCACCGGTCGGGGTGCGCGGACGCGGCATGTTCCGGAAATCGTCGGCCAGACCGTTGCACCCGTGAGGAGGCCATCGGCCCAGACAATGTCAACTTCGTACCCTCCTTGCGCCCGCAGACCGTTCACA